>Ga0209671_1000106_pt1 | contig 37911 bp, 23 predicted proteins | sample WorMetHERISLAND2_2_FD_187401 | JGI IMG/M metagenome (GOLD analysis project Ga0209671, IMG submission 187401) | Marine gutless worms symbiont microbial communities from Max Planck institute for Marine Microbiology, Germany - Olavius geniculatus... | ecosystem: Host-associated > Annelida >...
ATGTGTGTGTCTGAACTGTTATCACATTTGCAAAAAAATCATTGAATTTTACCTATGCATTCAAATGTTACCAGCAAAAATGTAAGTTGGCTTCACTTTAGCTGGACCACCCTGTATGTGCAATAGTGAACGAGTTATGAGCAATAAATGAAAGTCAAAATGGCGGCCGCCGCCATCTTGAATTTATTATTTTTGTCCATTTTGGTCAAATGGTCTATTTCCGGTGGCAGCCGTCTACATTACTGCAAAATTTTATTCATCTTTGTCAATCGGCGGCTGAGTTATTGCTGTTTGTGCAAAAATTTAAGATTGCGGCCGCCACCATTTTGGATTTAATTTTTGTTCAATATTTTGGCATGCGTGTATGTAGGACCTCAAATGTAATATTCGTGCCAAATTTTGTGCAAATACGTGCAATAATAAACATCTTATGAGCGATGAATTAAATTCAAAATGGCGGCTGCTGCCATGTTGAATTTATTATTTTTTGCTCATTTTGGTCAAACATCCCATTAACGGTAGCAGCCCTCTACATTGCTGCAAAATTTCATTCATCTACGTCAATCGGCGGCCAAGTTATTGCTGCTTGTACAAAAATCCAAGATGGCGGCAAAATCCAAGATGGCGGCCGCCGCCATCTTGGATTTTATTTTTGTTTAATCTTTTGGCATACCTACATGTAGGACCTCTAGCATAATACACATGCCAAATTTTGTGCAAATATGTGCAATAATAAATGAGTTATGAGCGATAGATGAAATTCAAAATGGCTGCTCTCTTGAATTTATTATTTTTGTCCATTTTGGTCAAATGGTCTATTTCCGGTGGCACCCGTCTACATTACTGCAAAATTTCATCCGTCTACGTCAATCGGCTGTTGAGTTATTGCTGTTTGTGCAAAAATCCAAGATGGCGGTTGCCGCCATTTTGAATTATAATTTTGTAATGCTGGACCACCCACGAAGTCCATTCGTGCACCTGAAATTGCTTTTCAAATTTCGTGTTGATCGAGTGCGTACTTTTCGAGATATCACGATTTGAAAATTTAGCAAATTTGGCTTAAAATGCCTCTTCAGGCCTCCAAAAATCATTTTTTGGGGGAGTTTTGGCCCCCCAACATGATTTTTTATCATCAAGACCCTCAAAAGGCCCTACCTTACGTGGAAACACACGTTTTGAGCCATTTTGGTGTGACCTGTAGGCGTGAGCAAGAATACAAAAAAGGATAGAACACAAAAAGTAACGGAAAATGCCCATCAACCAAATTTTGCATGTAGGGTCGTATCCCAGATATCTTTCTTGGTTTCAAGTTTCATTAAGATCGGTTGAAAAATGTGGGAGCTGTGGGGGTCGAAATTTCGGCCTTCTCATTGACTTGGCACGTCGCTTATACAACAGCTTGTTGCTATCGCACAAGCTGTGATAGGATATCTGATGAAGATTTTGCTTGTATGGTGTTGGTTTAACAGTTTGAACTTTGTCAGTTCTGACTACACAGTTTGTGTACTGCATCATCATCCTCACTTTTGCTTTAGTTTGCGAAAGATAACATCAACCAGAGGTTGAATTGTGCACTTTTCGGTCTTCTGACTAGTACAAAAAATAATTGAAATTAATGGAATCATTTCTATTAATTTTTAAAGATTGACTACAGATATAGTTTCATGCTATTTAGGGGTGGGAAGGCAATTTTGCCCCACCCTCCCCTGGCCATGACGCCGCTGATGATTATGTATGATAACTTGTGGGTATTTGTAGACCCAATCAACACTTTTCACAGCACCTACAAGACCGACAATGAGCCGATACGACTGAGTTACCACGGCAACGTCCACTACAACTCGGTGGTGGATCCCCGCAAGGCTACCATTGGTGTTGGTCTAGGTCTTCCCGGCCTTCAGCCTGGGGTACGTAGTGCTGGCTGCATGCTAGCCATCCGTACATAGTAACAGGAGGCCTTGTGTTTTCGCTTCATTTCTTTTTTTTATTTTTTCGCTTCTTTGAAACTGGACAGCGGACCAAGACCAGAATTGGGGGGAAAGACAAGCTCTACCTGGAAGAAATTGAGGCCAAATCTTAGCGAGATTGGTTGAGGGGTTTTGGAGGGAGGGGTGGTTAACCACATCTATAATTAACGGCTTGATAAATCAGCAGTCATGAACCAAGACAGTCAGACTCGGCACCCTGCCTCGGATTTCTGATGAAATGCTAAAAATTGGTAAAGTTGTGTCTTATAACTTAGAAATCTTGGATATGAGTAACTGATTGAAAGTTGGCAGTGCAGTGTGTTTGGCAATGGAGTATTCATATTTGATGAATATATTAGTCCATCTTATCAACTGCCACCCACCTAAGATTTAACAGTTAAGAAGGTTAAAGGTCATATTGTATAGTTCTTAATGGTAGCCTATCACGGAGCTGTGGAACATTCAGAGAGGCTGATTTATCTATCCCCATGGTTCCTACAGGTCACAGAAAAACTGGAAAAGGTCAGGGAATTTGTGTGGTCAGGGAAAGGTCAGGGAAAAATATTTTTTTGAAAAGTCAGGGAAAATGATCTTGGATCATGCAGACTGCAGATTTCTGTGATTTTTTGTGTCTCCAAATATTTAAAAACAGGCAAATTTGCGGCTTTCATTGAACATACTAAAGCTAGTCTAAGTGTTTCAGCTTCAGGAGGCTTCATTGTTTGTATATTGCTTTATTAATACTGTTTCATTACCTTTTGATATAGTGTACCATTTCTGACATTTGTGCGATAGGTTATTGTTTCGATAATGTCAGGGAAATTGTCATTTCATGGCTGGAAAAGTCAGCTACAGAAGACCTCTAAGAACCCTGATCTCAGAGAGGTGGAAGGCTGAGTTGACCTTTAGTCAAACCCACAACCTTCCCATCACAACTCCAGTGTTTTAATTGTTATGCCAGGATGCCACCAAGCCAAGTTTGTGATGAACAACTTGTAATGTGTTATTTCTATGAGCTATTTTGTACTTGTATGATACCTGATAGACTGGTGTTAATGATGATAATGGTGGTGATGACGATTGTAGCTAGCTGATAAGAACCTGATTCGTGATGCTCTGAGACAGTCCGAGGACTGCCAGATTGAGCAGGTGATGTGCTCCTGGCTTTCACTTATTACGTTGAGATGTTTTTTTTCTGATTTCATGCTACAGCTGTGCAGCAGTATTTTGTTTCATAGTTTGGCATGAATATAGTTTACTGTGTTCCTGCCAGTTTTGTTGTCATTAGTAATGGACACTTTGTTACAAGTGCTAATTTCACAAGAGTTTGTACGATAAATAAGAACCAACAGTTCAACCTGGTTCTGGATCTAGCATGGCATTATGATGTATGACATGGAAGAACCTGCCTGGCTAGGTTTCTCTTTAAAAATGCACAACCTGGGGGTTTTTGTGTTTGCATTTTCAGTTAAACTTTCGTTTTTTAAAAAAGACCAAATTTGATTATGGGTTTTCATGGGTTTTTATAGATATTATCTAGTGTCATCTGTCCAGTGTCGACATAAAATGAATAAAGCTAAACTAGCCGATCCATAGGTTTAAAAGTTCTAAAAAATTAATAAAACATGCTGTGATTATCGGAAACTGAAATTAGATTAAGTCTGGTATGGGTTTTTCGGCGAGTTATAAGGTTGTTGTGGTCAATAGAAATCGCTGTGTTTTTGGCATGTGACTGGGTGACTGAACCGTGATGTGGTGACTGCCAGCTGATTTGTAACTAGTCCGAAGGGGCGCTTGTCTGAAATTGGCTATAACTTGGTTTGCATCACCAAGGGCCACAATATCCAATGGCCGCCATGGCCAAGGTTTGCCAAAGCCGAGGATGCAATTTATTTGTATTGCTAACTCTATTGTGAATTGTAACCGTAATGCTATCTTTTAACTCTTGTGCGGTTTGGACTAGTGCCCTTTGGACGAGTGAACTGATGTATGCTAATGGTTTCGCAGACGATGTTGGAGGACAAGTTGCGTGAGACGGACTGGGAGTTGACCCAAGACACCATCGAAGAACAAGTGGCTCGTGAATCATATCTGCAGTGGCTCAAGGACCAGGAGAAATATGGCACCATGTCTAAGACATCGGTCAGTCAATGATGATGCCATGTTTTACTTCATGCTTACTACGTTTCTAATGTAGCGAAGAGGAGTATATAAGATCAGTGTAATATTGAGGACCGACCGACGACCGACCTCTATTCCTCGAAGAGCGTTCCTGGAAGAACTTCAGATGGCTTTATCTCAGCAACCAATCATTTGATCCACTTCCGATCTGGTTCTAGGGTAGGGTTGTCACAGTCAGCCAATTTAACAGTGCCATTTATATTTACGCCCTTGGCAACGAAATTTGGGACAAAGTGGCTATAATTCTGCTTCTGTAAGAGTTATTTGCACAGTCTTTGAATCTATAGGGGGTTTTCGGGGTTGGGCCGTCGAATGCTGTGAATCAAATTTTACCCCAATTTACCACTGACAATGTGAGAAAAGTGGTCAATAATTCAACTTGTATAAGATATATGTCTCGGATTTTTAATTGTAGTTGTAGCACTAGCTGTAGTAGTAGTAGTAGTAATAGGATTTCCGGTATCGGCATTTAGAATGTGCGGAGTATACATTGGATTGCTTACAATCTAAAATATTTTTTGTCGTCAACTAGTGATGACTCGATATTAGGATTTCAATTTCGATACGAGCGGTATTTTTCAAAATATCTCGATATCGATTTTTAAAAAAGTAATATGTAAGTAAATCTTACGTACGCAAAGGAATGAAATGTGAACACTGAGCAAGGTAGTATGCTTTACGTAGGTAGGCTTACTAAAAATGTGTCAGTAAATTTAATTAACCAAAAACTGTCACAAATTTCGTTGAAATACGACATCATGTTGTTAGTCTGCTTTGTTTTGTTTGCCATTTTTTCGTGTATTGTCCTTATTTTGGTAAAGCAGTGCCTAATAAGAAGCCCAGATGTTACAGTACTGACCTTCAAAGTCATCCAATATCGATGATTTTCATCTCATCTGAAAGGCATATGCAATTTTCTATTAGTGATCAGTAGCAACCTATGCCCTATCTCACACTGTTTAGCCACAATATATCCGTTACTCGCAGATGGACTGATACACGACAGCGTTGACAACCTGTGCCATAGACGCTTTACAGCATCCTGTAGCAGGTCGAAACTCAAAAACTAAGAATGACATCATGGAACGAGATTCTTTTGGTAACTATTTTGAGCAATAAATCGATGTTCAGCTATTCACTGTAAGAAATTACCGACATCAGGCTACAAGCATTAAGAAAAAAATATTCACGTTTGGCATAAAATGTAATATGTCAAAAATATCTCGATATTCAAAAAGTATCGCGATGTATCGAAAAATTTGATATTTTTTGGACCATACGATACTATACGACATCATGTATTGTACGTATCGTACAATATATCGATATCGAAAACGATATATCGATATTTTTGATATATCGAGTCATCGCTATTATCGACTATTACTCATAATAAACTAAGTTAGTAAGTGAAGTAAAACGTGAATTTGCATAGTGCATAATGTTAAAATTAACCTCTAATGCTTTACTAGCCACTAGTGACTTGCACGGTTACACATTTTGGGAACTGGGTACCCAGGTACCTAGATCTGGTTTTAAGTTTTTCGTACCTAAGGAGAAACGACTAGCAGTAGTTTGTATTACTTAGGCTGCTTTAAAAGTCTCAGATTGCGTGCTTAATTGATAGACCGGACATATCCCATTCTTACAATGATTTGCTGCATTATGGTGTGTTAGAAATTGTTTGCCTTATTATTATCGTTATTGTTTGTCTGCATTTGATTGTAGCCACGGAGTGCATGTGCAACATGCAGCTCAGCTACGGAGGCTGTGGCGTCAGTGTCGTCATCATGGTGGGAACAGACAATATCACCTGAACCTCGGACATCTCGATCACCCCACAGTCCAGCCGTTGAACAGCTGCCGACTGCTGCACCCATCGTGCCTCTTCTTCCTACTGGTAAAGTAATGTGAAGAATAACATTACTGTGCTAGTATAGAGTTGTTGCTCCATAATACTAGGGTTGAAACAACTCACGTTTTTGAAAATGGCCAACCTGATGGGTTTTGGCTTTTTTGGTTTATCCCAGGTTTTAAATGGCCCAACTTAATGAGCCTTGGAGTTATCCGTTACTGCAGGGTGCAGCAAAAAAGTAGCCCCCAAAAGTTTTTCGCTGGTTTTTCAGCAACCGTTTGGAATTTTAATTTGAAATTTTACAGTTTTATTCAGTAAAACTTTGTACATCTAATTGCCTTGTAAAATTTGATTTCGCTGAAAAACGACAAAGTTATAGACTTTTTAACATGACCGCCTACTGATTTTTCAGCGTTAAAATATGTTCAAGCTACTACACCAATGTAATAACATCGTTGAAACAACACAGTTAACTAATGATCAGATGCCAGAATTTTATGTCAGTGTGAATGTTCGAAGTGTCCACCACCAGCTCCAAGCTCCAACATAAGTCTCACAGTCTTGTCGATCGGTCCTTGTGGTAGGTTGCCCCAGATAAACTGAAGCGCTTCTTTGACTTCGGCGATAGTTTTCGACTTTGTTTTAAGCTTGGAGTAAGCCTCCAACATTGCACCCCACCTGATAGTCTATTGGGTTTATATTCAGCAAATTTGGAGGCCAATGGTTCTTTGTGATGAAATCTGGACAGTTGGCTCGCAGCCTGTTTCCGTGCGCTGCGCGCTGTGTGCTGGCGCGCCATCCTGCTGGAAGATGAACCTGGTGAGCAGCCGGCGATTGCTTTAAAAACGATAATTAAGTAATAATTTCTAAACAAAATAAATTACTGTTTATCAAAACATCACTGTGACGTCATCGACCAAAACGTGTTAAGCGGTTTTTGAAAATTAAATAGCATTTTTAGGTTAAACATTTTTAATGCTGAAAAATCGATAGGCAGTCACGTTAAAAGGTCTATAACTTCGTCGTTTTTCAACAGTCACATTTTACTTGGCAGTTTGATGTAGACGGTTTCACTAAATAAAACTGTAAAATTTTACACTAAAATTCTAAACGGTTGCTGAGAAAAATCGAAAAACTTTTGGGGGCTACTTTTTTATGCCGCACCCTGTAGAATGAGCCAGAAGTTGCTAGTTGCTAGAAGATACCATCCACATCGAATAAATACCCCCAAAATTCAGGTTTGAAAGTTCTAAAAACTTAATCAATAACCATAATTACATATGCTATTATAGATGGAATAAGAAACCAAAATTGGAGTAAGTTTGGGATGGTTTTTTGGCAGTTTTTAGGTGGGTTTAACAAATAATGCCCAGGTGCTGGGTTTTTTCCACCTATCTGCCTAGATTTCTCAACTGTCATCTTGCTGTGCTGTGATTGGTTTATGTGTGTGTTTTGTAGTGGGTACTCCGTCATCACCAAGCTGTGGTGTCCGCAGTTCACCGTCAGTCGCTAGTGACCCATCGGGGTTGTCACTAGAGGGCGCTGTCGGTGGGGCACCTGTTCCTGCTCCGCCGCCAGCAGTACCTAGTACCAGCTTCTCTGAAACTGCATCCATCATGAACGAGCTGCCCCCGCACATGTTTGGTAGGTTTCACAGATGGACGAGGAGAGAAAATTATTGACTTGATGTTTGAGTTTTGACTTTCGTGACTTGAAGTTTGATGCATTTGTTGAGTTGCGAAACTCGATGATGCGTTGAACATCAAGTACAGTTACTCGACAGTTTATAGCTAAAAGGCGTTGAGTTGTGTTACTCTGTTAGAGTTAGGTTTTTAGTTACGGTTTTGAGTTAAAACTCGAAACTCAACTTGACAAAGTTTGAAACTCTTCATAGACACTTCCCCATTACTTTTATATCAAAGTGCATTACTTTCTGTTTGTTTGGTTAGGTCTGGGACAGCTTGCAGCCTGTCAAAAGTGAACTGGTGCCTTCCATTTTCAGTTCTTCACACATAATGCTTTCACACATTCTATGAAGCCCCAATGTACTCTATTCGAGGCTTATGATTTCTTGCCGTAAAAATATGGAAGGATTAACAAGTGTTTGGTGAAATGTTAATTGTTGTGTAAAGAGGTTATTGATGTTAAGGTGCACAGAATATGTAACGAGTACATTTTTATGCATTCCACAAAATTTTGAGCCGAGTTGGACTTTTACGGAATTTGGTACTTTTATTTTCCAATTCAAGTCCAAGTTTGTGAAGGTTTCTGGCAAAACTTTCAGTTTTCTTATAAACTGACTACTTTACCAATCAGCAGCACAAAAAAATATAAATTTCCATCACTGGCACTGATGAGGTATAGCCTAATCAATGATTGTTTAATGTTTGATACACAAATGTGGCATTTTTTTTGTTACAAAGTGTTTGATTTGCTTCATAAATTGGACACTGAACAGTGTTGGTGCACATGGTTTTTGACAGGGTTCACAGAGTGGGGAGATGATGCAGACATCCTAGCACAAGTGATTGCCCAGTCGCAGCATGAGTACCTTGCCAGCCTCAAGAAGAACTCAGCCGCTGCAGCAAAGAATAGTGAAGTCGCTGCAGCCGGTACAAGCTCTCGGGACAGTGCCCAGGCAAAGAACGATGCTGCAACTGGGTCTACTACAGCTGATAAAGGGAAGAGCCCAATGCCGAAAGATAGGCACATTTAGCTGCAGGACTGTACAGACTTGAGGACTGTAGCATCGCGTGGTGTCTGGGGCTGTCTGGGGGTTTTGTTGATAAAATAAATGAGCAGGGATGGAAAATTGGCTGGAAAACCTAGGTTTTAGATTTTTAAAAAGTATTTTAAAAACCCTGAAATCGAATTTTTATGTTTTTTTAATTTGTCATGCAATTTAATACAGTTTGTCTTATTTTATTTTATATTTTGTCATGGTTTTTGAGTTCTGATGTCACGTCTTCTCCTCAGCAAAAACGAGCGCGACATGAGAAATGGTGTATAGTGTGTGCTGTTTTTTGTATAAAAGGTAAAGGTGCTACACCCCACAGGGGCATAGGCAAGTGCTCATCTCCCTTTCTAAGGTCTTTGAGCCAATATGTAGATAGACCACTTGAGTCCGTGACGCATGGCCAGTGTGACGCCAGACCTATGATTACCTTCCCAGCTGCGGGGCATCACTGCTGTTTGACCGGTACCAGGTTATACTACTTGTTGAACGGAGGCACGTATGTGAACAATTTGCCCAGAATTGCTACCTGGCAGCGTAGTGGCCCGATTCGATTCGAGGATCTTTGTTCACCAGTCTGGCACGCTATTGTTACACCACCAAGTCACAACGCTTAAAAAACTGAAAAACGTTTTTTGAAAACCTAGGTTTTTCCATTTTCATCCCTGTAAATTAGCAGTGTGAATGTGCGGGGGAGGATGTTTCAGCTGGGTACAATGTCTTAGGAGGTTTTTTGGATGTGAAATGTCGTCACATACACTGATGATAGCTTATTACCATACTGTTGCTTTCATTTCTTTGTCGTTTAACCAGCCTCCTCTTCCTGAGTGAAGCTAAATCTCCAAGAATGAACTTTTAGTGATTTTAGGGCCCATAGTTTTTCATGGGCCATGGAATTTTGAACCAAGCCACAGATTTTGCCTTTTTCCATGGAATTCCGATATTTCTGCGAAATTTCGCAGGAGTTAAGAAATGACTGGTGATTGGTTCAGTTGTTGGCTTGATAATGTAATTATGCACTAACTATATCACAGAAGAAAACACTGAACTGCCTAAAATTGTGGGCTTTGCTAATAGCTATTGCAGTAGGGCACAGTCATAAACAAAAACAATGCGACTTGACAGATTGCTGTTTTGTAAAGAACAGATTTATTACTTAGCACAATGCCGGCCTCCAATAACTGAAGTTTCTGAACAGGATATACCTCAGTTTACTCGCGAATAGAAGGCTGTGGTCAGCCATAGAATTTAGATGATTTTGCTGCAGTGAACCACAAAATTTTGCAAACTGGTCTGCGGAATTTGGCAGAATTTTTCATGGAAAACTGTGAGCCCTAGTGCTTCAGCTGATGTTTGCAGCCACTCTGCAGGGCCGGATTTATACAGGATTGGATCCATTTCTGTAAATCCCCACACAAGTTTTCTGACATTTATGTAGAAAAACTTGCCGTAAATTAAGCATTTTAACTGTGCACAGTTTTGCTGTTATTGCCTTACGCAGCTTTTCGTATTTGGTAGCAGTATTTAGGCCAAAGATTTGAAGAATGTTTTGCTGCACCAAATAAAATTCTCAACGTAGAAACCTGCCATTAAGAGGCCCTCACAGTGGCACAAGCCAGATAATGTTGCACTCCTGCCTGACATTCTGGAGGCCCCTTTTTGGGGGGCCCTGTTTAGTGGAACATGCTGAACATGCCTAAATCCACTGCCTCATGAAATCACAAGTGTTATGTATACATAGCTTTCACCAGAATTTTGTTTGTCATCCATTGGCGATGCAAAGCAAAATGTTGCCTGTGAATATGCAGTTTTTTATGGTAGAGGATCTGATCTGATATTTATTCAGTGACTTAGTCATTGATTAATTAGCAGTTTCGTGCACTATATTCAGTATAACTTTACATTGCATCTGTACTGAAGCAATGTCCCACGTTGTATCTCTCATATCCAGTTACAAAATTTCTCAGATAAGTTTCACTTACATATGAAATTACATTAAGTCTTTCCTTGTGCTGGCTGTTCTTTCTAAGCTGCTTACATAATTTGTATGTTTCATGCTATTCTATTGAATGCCCAGTAGAAAGTGTGTGTTCATTGCACACGATCATGAATGATAACCATATTTGAAACTAGAAGGCGCTCGTGAGAGTGCATATCTCCGCCAGTGTAGAAGTTTTCACAGGAGGGCGCCACCGTTCCTGCCGAAAGCGGAGGCAGAAGGAAGAGCCACTTCGTTGCAGGGGAGGGAGGTTAATGTAATAGCCGGCGTTGCTGCTTGCGCTGTTATCGTGTACACAGACGCACGGACAGAACGGCCAATCTCATAATCATCTCCAATTCACTTCGTTCCATTAGCGGAGATAACTACAGTGGCGTCTTGGCAGGGGGACCCTTTACCTCCCACAGATTTACCTTCTTTTTGAAAAAATTTACCAATGGAAAAAAATTTCTGTTAGAGTTTTCTTCCAAAGATACAAAACTTTGGGCTGAAAATCTTATTATTTTGGAGAAGTTTAGGGACAAAATTGAACTTTTGAGCACCCAGTTACTCTGTTACTTGTTAGTATCCTAACACGATGCACCGTATATTTTGGTTATTTTGAAGCGTTTTTAGCAGTACACCGTATTTGGAAAAAACATCCCGAAGATTATCGATTGTCACTCAAAGAAATGTCCACCAATTTTAATAATTTTTGGTACAAATATTGCTGGCACAACTGGCCATTAAATGACCGGCCAATTTACCATCTCCCTCAGTGTCTGCTTCTGCACTACCTAGAAAACCAAAACAAGTGATATGCACATTAAAATGAACAAACTTTAATAAGTTTTATATCTTCAACTGTGGCCCCAAATAGCCAGACAATTACATTGTCTAATTGTCATGCAGCACTGTGTCAACCAGATGACTTTCACGAATGTTGATGAATTCAATAAGTGACTGGTGGAGTCTGGATTGGTCTGAAGCAGAACATCATTGACACTGCTGTCAACGAAACGAGAAACCATCTCTGTGCCTGTGGTCTCGTAATGGGCTGACACTTTAAACATTTTTTACTGTAGGCAGTCGTAAAACGGACAATTGGATGAACTGTCAGTCCAGGTGGCAGATATGTAAAAAATGTGTTTTGTGTCATATTTTGATTAAATAATAAGGCTCCTTGGACAGAAAAAACTATTTTGTTGGTTCTGTTTCCCCAGGTAGTGCAGAAGCAGACATTAGGTGCGGTGGGAAATTAAGTGGTCATTTGATGGCCAGTTGTGTCAGAAGTATTCCTGTCAAAAATTATTAAAATCTGCTGATTCTTTTTTAAGCTACGATCAAAAATGTCCAGGATGTTTTTTCCCGACACGGTGTATATTGGCTTGGCAAATTTCTCATTTCAGGACTCTTTATTTTAATTGTGTTAGAATTCTCATTGCGCTGATTGGTGGTGGTTTGGAGTCAACTATTTGTAATTAGATGACCACATTTTCATTTATTGCTGAATAGCTTTGTTGTTGCTTTGCATTTAAATTTTGTAAAAAATGTACATTATGTTTGGGTTCATTTTGGTGTGATGGTAGGCCTACGTTTGCACATTACACGTACAGTAGAGGGAACAACACGTGTTCTATTGTACATTATAGGCCGTAAGTGGTGCTGTTCTTAACTTTTTTATCACAAAGTAACAACTGTTATTAACTTGCTAATTTTTGATTATATGATGATTCTTGTATCAAATTTATGTTCATATTGAATCAGGATAGCTAGAATTATTTGGAAATTTATAATGGGTCCATTTTTTAGACACGATAAGTATACAAAACATCAGTTTATACACTTGTTAACGGCAACATTTAAGGACTAGCACATCGAAAACAGCAAAAATCACAAAAGGTGATATTGCCCGCATCGCATCGCATTGACAATGTGTCAGTGTGCTGCTGAATAATATCACCTTTTGTAATTTTTGCTGTCACGATCTTGACTTTTTGGGCTCACGTGACATTGGTCACATGACTATTAAGGTTGCTATGGGAGTTTTCTATGGATGGTCAGTATTGACCATGCATCTTTCTTGCACGGTTATGTAGATATCGGGCCACAGATATTTCGGGCTATCTATACTACTACTGTGCAAACCCAGTTTTGGCCAAATTTCACAGATTTCGTTGTCATGGCCACAAGGGTCGATTGTGGTAGAATTAGATTGGCCTCATTTAATAGCTCGTCTCCTAAAACCCCCATTAGACGCAAAGAATCCAAAGATCTTAGAAATATCTATTACAGAAACCGAGTTATAGCCCATTTTTCTCAAATTTCGTTGCCATGGCAACCAGATTCGATCCGGGGAAAATTTGAATGTCGCCATTAGATTGGCCGGTCCCAAAAACCATACCTTAGAACCAAAAATTACGACTCTTACTCTATACACAGCAGGAGTTATGATCGTTTAAAGAATCGCTTAATTTTCCCCATAGGCGCCATATTGTGATTTTTTTGAATACATACGTTAAATATTAATTTCAAATTTTTAACTCTGAAACATTTGAACCTTGCCTGAGACCGCGTCGTTTGCGGCATAGCGCGTGAAAATCCCTTAAGGGGTCTGACCTGTAGGTGCGTTGAAAAAGGTATATGTACTTCTAATAAATAAAAAAATTGCGTATATTTTACCTATTTGCCGAGAACCCCTCCCCGTGGACGGATTTGGACGCCCCGGCAAACTGTTCCAGACCGATTTAGCAGTCGCCGGGAAGGTGCGGTCGCTAATGGTAGAATGCACAGCGCGTGGAGCGACCGGCGCTGATGTAGGGGGCTAGTTGAAGAACGCAGTCGCCGACGTGCGTTGAGGTGTGACAACACGCGCTGCAGATCTGAAGCCAGTTAGCCGGGTGCGGAGCCGTGGACGCAGCGATACACCAGCGCTGTCAGCCGGCACGAAATACGTTCTGGCATCCGAAACCAGTGTAACCTGTGCATTAGCGGCTGAACGTTGCCCTGACGACAAGCTTGGAAGATCAGCTGGGTAGCGCATGCGTTGGCTCAGAAAGAGTGTGAGACCACAAAATCATTGAAAATCTGTTACTTATTTAAAATCGTACATCGGCGAACCAAAACGACAATCAACAGCGAGTGAACCGCTCTGGGTCAGCGTTTATTAAACATGTGCTGTTGGCGAGTGACATCAACGTCCACCGCAGGCATTCGTGCTGGAGAAGAGCATTTTGAGCACATGCTATAATGATGTGATGTGACACGTGTGACTTTTTAAGAGATAATACCTGTTACTCGTGTTTGTAGCTATTTAATTAATCATTTCTAAGCCGATGCATGCGCTACCCAGTATTATTCGTTGTAAACATCCAATCTACGGCTTCTGAATTTTGCAAGGTAGTGTAGCCACAGTATTAAGATAAGGTGGCCAAAACTATAGTCGTTCACGTCAAGTTTTTTCTTGATGTTGCGTGCCAAAAATTATCAAAACCAACCAATGTTTTGTGGAGTTATTCAAAAAATAAAAGTGGCTTTAATTTTCCTGGCCCGCCCTGTAGGTCATTAGATCGAGCCGTCGTTCAATGTGCCTGGCCTCCAGACGTAGTAGACACTGTCATTCCTGTCGTCGTCGGTCCGTCAAGTACTTGTTTTCAATCGTGAGCCACATTCTAGTCCGCCGCCCACATCATTCAATTCAACTTTCTGCCCGTGGTCTGTAAACATAGCTGTAAAATATGATTTATGCCCTTAAGATGCATTATGTAGGCCATTCTATAGGCTATAATAGAGTCGCGTTGAAACGCCGCCGAAATTACTGAAACAAAACAAAAACCGTTCTGCTTTACAGCGATCGTTCGATCGAACACCTGTTTATTTGTTTATTATAACTGTTTATCTGCAGAGCGAGATGTAATGTGATAGCCTAAGTAAGTGGGCAGGTAGATGAGAGGTATGACGTATATTCGGCATAGAGCGGCGGTGGTTTCAGCACAGCTGACGTATAAGGGTTCCTACATGTGCGACGAAACCTCGCACGCGACAAAAAAACGGCGCGGCTACGTACAGTACAGATGCTGCCAATCACCTCGGGTTTGACAGCGCCATCGCACGATACGTCAGTGATAGTGCTGCCAAACCCGAGTTAATTGACAGCTGCATGCACTGTACCTAACTCTGTTCTGTTTTTTTTGTCGCGTTTGAGGTTTTGTCCCACATGTAGACGCCCCTGAATTCAGCTATTTGCAGTAGGCCTACGGCGGCCTCACCTAGCGCGAGCAATGAGTGACGCACGTGCCATGGTTCAGCCGCTATATAAGCACGCGCCAACGCGCCGACCCGTTATTATTATCAAATTACTATTTATTCCGCGGCTAATCAGGGTCTAACGTCTAATGTTTGTGTCTTTGCGAGTTAAACTTGTACGAGTGAAAATGACGGCGGTTCTGTCGCGGCTTACGCAGCTCATCTCGTCACAGATCATACGAGAGTCCAGCAAGAGTCCTTCTCCGGCGCAGAAACGCACCAAAAGTCGCCGTAAGTTTACTGTGCAGATTTGGATTTTATAGGTTACTCAGGCCTGCTTAATAATAGAGACTGGGAGGAATCATTAAATTTGGAAAAAAAACTTATAATTTTCTGCAAAAAATAATTACGCTTCTATGGTGTATTTATATTAGGCCTATAAATTTCAGTAATTAAATTTATAAAGAACACAATAGCATGTCGGCGAGAAACTCGTGCAATGTTTGCGTCCTTCGGCCTACACAATTCTATCTTAGTTTTGTCATTTTGCAGACTTTGGAACCAAGTTGATTAATGCGAATTAATTTGATGTATATATTTACGGGATCTGCTTAACAAAAAAAGTTGCATCGAATTCATCAGGCCACGTGCATTGTGTGTATAATTTCGTTATGTATCTAAAGGAAAAAAACGGCAGCTGAATTGTGCAAAATTTCGGTTAATTAGCGTATAGCAAAAGATCGTGCAAGCTACGTATAATTGTGTGTTACAGTGGAACGGAGGATGGGTCATGATTTGCTGGAGAGAAACTACGAACTGGGCTGTGTGATCGGCAGTGGCGGTTTCGGCACGGTTTACTCCGGCAAGAGAATTAGCGACGGACTGCCTGTAAGTCCATCGACAGCGTTTGCTTCCTTTGTCTTCTTTGCCTAGAGTGTTCAAAACATTAAATAACTCGGCAACTAGGAGGCTGCATTATACACTGTAGTGTTCCGATAAAAACACCCAGCACATTATAATCGATTGTATCGGTTGTAACTCGAAAAAGGACTATCAGATTTCAATAATTTTTGGTAGGCTACGCATGTTTTTGAATCCTGATACACTTGGTTGTCGAATGACTGTTCGCGTTCTCATCTTATCTAACGTCAGCTTTTGCACTGTCTGGGTAAAGCAAAAACAAGCGAAATATGCTTTGAAATGAACAAAAAAGCCAACAAATTTCATATCTTCGGATCTGCGGGTTTTAACTGCCGATCAAATACAATTAAAGTTTGACAGTCGAGCAGCAGTGTGTCTACCAGATAACGTTTAAGAATGTTGATGAATTCAAACTCAGCCAGAGACTATTTTGATATAGAGACTGCAGAACGCACTGTTATCGCACTACAATAAACGACAAACTATTCAAGGGTGAATTAAATTGAAGTAGTAAGCAGTGCTATAAAGATGTCATAGTTTAATGCATTTTGTTGTAAAAAGAGCTAATGAGCGGTGCTTAAATGTTAATCTGCAGGTGGCGATCAAACACATACACAAGTCCAAAGTATTGAATTTAGTCCTGCAGGTACGTTGTTGGGTTTTACATTTTTAAGAATGGCAGTTGCAGATATACTTGGATTGTACATTTACTGAAATGAATTTGAATTCAATATATCGTTTTCGACAAAATCCTCTCTATCACAAACTACTTGTGCTCGTTGGACTGAATTCACGAACTTGCCGCTATAAAACGTTAGTCTTAACGTTAAACTGCTGATATCGCGGAAACGGCAATTGTCGATTTTGTTTGGCTGACATTCCATAAACTGCACAAAAATACAAGATCTATTATTTTTGCAAAAACGAAGTGAAACGTGCGTCTGTTCAGGATGACGGGCAGTACGTTCCAGACGAGGTCGATCTGCTACGTCGAGTGGATCACGTGCCGGGAATCCTGCGTCTGCTGGAGTTCTACCGGCGTCCTGACGGATACGTGCTGGTCCTGGAACGACCGGCACGCAGCATCGACCTGTTCGACCACATCACTCAGTGTGGAGCTCTCGACGAGGTCGAGGCATGCCGGGTGTTTAGGCAGATCGTGACGACTCTGTGTGACGTGCGAGACGCCGGGGTCGTGCATCGAGACGTCAAAGATGAAAACGTCATCATTGACCTAGACACTGGAGATATCAATCTGATTGATTTCGGCTCCGCGGCAAGACTACACGACGACATCTATCGCGACTTTGACGGTCAGTTCATGATTTCGCAGTAATAATAATAGCAATAAGAGATTTCGGGGTCGAGTGCCAGCATTATATGCCGCCGTCCGTCCAGTTGCCGGGCGTCTCTGGCTTTGACAGGGAAATAGGTCACTACGTCACTACGCAAATGTGTGTTTTTTTCTGACAGTTTTGATGTCTGGTGACCTTGATCTTTGACCGTTTGGACTGAAAATTGTCACACTGGCTACTTCCAGGTCTGCTTTAAGAAACGCTCACACCGATTTTGGTTTGTCTACGTTTTTTTGTTTTCGAGTTGGGACGACAGACAAACGGACAAGCGACGCATACTGCTGCCTATAAGACGTCGTAAGTAAAGTGATATTGTGCATTATAGTATTATAGTTCATTCCATGGATGGCTTAAGTAATCTAGAGGATAAATAGCTAGTTAGTACTGCATAGAGATTTCCAGAGAGTTGCTCGTCGACAGCGCAGTAGGCCTGTATGAGTCTGCAAATGAGTTGTCATAACACAACAAATGTGGTGTCCATTTTTATCGTAGCACTGCTGCATAGCGAAGAACATTCAGTCAGCTGAGATACAGCTGAGCGGCGCCCCTATAGCTGTAGCTGTAGCGCGTTCTCGACCGGTGTTCATTCAGCCCAGCGAGCGATGAGCGCTCTTATTAATAGGACCACGGCCCACATTGCAATGTCTGTCTGGTACTGTGCGGCCTATCAGTCTAAAGCGTGTTGACTGACTGACTTTCCACCTGCCTGGCTGGACAACAATAATTTATCAAATTCACAATGCACGGTGCACCGTCTACAGATCGCCTCAACCGCAACAACAGCTGTACTTGAGTCTGAAAGGAGAACGGATTTTATCCCCCTGGATGTAGCCCTCCACGAGGGTTAGTTAAAACCTTCAGCACAAAGCCCCATACAGTTAAACACTTTAACTCATTATTTAACTGGTGCGTTGCTCTTGAAAGTGCTGTGATAAGTACATGTACGTTTCTTTATGGAGATCGGACTAGAAAGGGGGGGGGTTATATCTGTCAGTCAGTTGCTGCACTTGCCGTTCTCCACAGCCGAAGCAGCTCAGGTAGGTCTGTACAGGTGATAAAGCATGGCTGATGACGTATTTACAGTATGTGGGTCTTGCATATAGACGCCACAATAGCAGCTAGAAGACTCGCAACAGATCATGCCGACAGTCATCCATACTCCAGGCGTGTTTACCGTATAGCCAGCCGTGCTCATTAATAAACACTGATTTACTAGGTCTACAGGCCCCAGAAAAATATGCTGTTTGCCGGTTAAAAAATCCCTGTTTTACGAGTTCTTTAGCACGAGCCCCAGATCGATTTTCAAGCGAGTTTTTAGACCAATAGTATGATCATTATGTGAGAGATGCTCATATATAGGCCTATACGAATCTTCAGAGGGGCGATGAAGTGTTTATGCAAACACATAACTGTTGTCTGAACGGAACTCGGCGAAATTTGACATCACAGCGATTTTAAGCTGCTCAGAATGTTGAAGTCACGAACGTCGTTAAGTCGTCGGCTTTAGCCTTCAGGCCAGTTTGTCGTAGCGCTTTTCGTATCATATTACTAAGAAGCGAAAAAAAATTCGGAGATCCACACGGGAGACGAATAGTTTGGAAAAGTAGAAAGAAGCCCTGCTGTTCGGTTTGGCGGCGCTAAAACGGGATAGAATCCGTGGTTCAGAGTGCTGCTGCTGCTGTCTGCGCTGACGCAGTGTTGCGTCATCAGCACTTGCAGCAGCTATCAACTAAGCTGCATATTCGATATTCGACGTCCCAAGTTCATTTCATTGGTCGCTGAAGGTGTTGCAAATGCTGTTAATTAATGCCGTTTAAAGTAATGCTGCAATTTAAAACTATAGGCCGCTGCACTAAAGACATTTTTGTTCGGGTGCTGAGATCGCGGTGCATTGTGGCTAACTCTTAATCTGTTCCTTCGAAGCTATTTTAGTTTAATACTTTGGCCTATACCTGAGATGACGCGAACTTCCAACATGCGCGATCTCATGGCTGTCTATAATGTATAATTATTGTGATGTATATACTCAGTGTTTAGACCAGCGCTAAACTGCAACATCATCAGCTTGCCGTGCCCGATGTACGAGCGTTGGCGGCTTCATGAACTAACTCTTTCTGTTTTCAGCCTGTCTTACCATTTCGACCAGGCTCCTGTCGCCCCACTGAACGATATCATCGATCCATTGCTTCTTCTGACCACCTTGCCGACGTTTTCCGGGCATGATGCCACATAGCCTCCTTTGAACCGAACAGTGGTGGAAGAGTAAGTTGTGTAACTATTATTAGTTTGACGCGTCCGCTGATAGAAATAGAACCGATGTGATGTGGTCTTAGCTTTTTCAGCAAACTTTGCCTTGTGCACGCACACATCAAGTCAAATTGCACGACTTTTGTCGTCTGCCTGCGTGTACAGGTAAACATGACCTTTTGACCAGTGGAAGCTAGTCGATGCGGTAGCTGACTGAGGATCTATTTATTATGCTGTTTCTTCTGCCTGATTTACGGCAGTTATAAACGGTCCCAGTAAGCGCTGCCAGCATGAAGTGTCGACGGGAAAACGGACGTCAAAAATCACGCATCCTAAATTAATAGAGCGCTATAAATAATTGTAGGCTGAAAAAGTGACAGGTTAACTAGCTTTATCTTACTGGATGGAATCAATTACATAATTAATGAAGTTGAAACTAGAGTCGACAAAATTCTAGAAACAGTCTAGTATTTCGTAGTTCGGAGGGTATCAGTGGTCCATATGGCTAGAAAGATTCGTGGAGTGGGTATTCGGTTAAATACGCGGCCTGGAAAACAGGTAACACTGGTTTGTAAAACACTTCAGTGCAGACACCATCGTACTGCACCGAGTGATGTAAGTATTCGAACTCGTTATGAACTCCTTTATTAGCATGTTCGTCGTTTCCGTCGTGTATATAGGCAACTATACTATAAATTCTGTGATAGGATAGTAGGCACACTTTGGCTTGCAGTAGGTTTAGGCCTACCGCTGCGGCCTGCATAGCTGCATTATAGGTTTAGTATTGCCACACGCTGTGAAACGACCGGAGAACGTAACCTCTGGTGTCGCAGTGGCTTTAATAAATCTTTCTCTCCCCCCTCTCTCTTTCTATGGCCTACTCGGCGCTATATTCCTGTTATTTCCAGACTATTTTAATCTTTTCTTTGAAACACCGCCCACACGTCTGTTTGACCCTGGTATGGGTGACATCGATCGATGATGCTGTAGTTTTGTAGATTACCTTCGAAACGCTTCCAATCGATTTTTATATTTGTAGCTAGCATAAAATTTGTTCGTTAAACTGTGACCACACGTCGCTGGAAAAAATGACAAAATAACTAAAACGAATACAACTCGAGTATCGAAATAATACATGTAAATAGGAAAGGAGGTCTCTATAAGCAGTCTGTTTGGGTACCAACAGACTGGCGGAAATTAGTGAAACAGTTCTAGGCATGGGCAGAGCCATATATTTTTGGGCATGGGATGCCAGCGTGAGAAAAATATGTGTGGTAAAAATGGCATCTGGAAATGAAGGATACTGCCACGAAACATCGCGTCGACTCATTTTTCATACATGCTGTGGAAATGGCAGCATCAGAACTGTTATAGGTAGGTGCCTGTACGTGGCGAACGTGCTTTTTGTTTCATTGCGCTGCGCGGGTTTATGTGGCGCCGGCGGCGAAACCGACCAACGGACGGATATAAGTTGATCCGTGAACGAATCTGTCCATGGACTACTTCATAATAGCAAAGTAATCTAGACGTCTATGATCTGTCCATCAGACGCAACCATTTTCTCGAAGAGGCCTGCGGACATGACTCCCGGACATCTGCCCACCCGAACAACTGCCCCCTCCCTACGAAAATGCCAGCCGATATCCCATCCAGTGGCAGCGCCTGTTCTGTAGTGGTGATCCGTCCACGTACTGTCCAACCATGTGCAGTCGTATACATGTATATAGACTGAAACTGGACGAATACGGTAAGGCTCTATATGTTGTGTCTGGGTGTGCACTGTCTAGAAGAAATTACGTGCCTATTTTTGAGCTCAGGCGCCAGCTATCGACATCAGGAGAACTTCCCTGGGGCGACCTCCAGCTCAGCGAATGATTAAAAATGTCCGCAAGTCTTCGACGTCGTCTTATACTGGGTGAAATAATTGAGCGGATAAGACGTTTTGCGTCTGATTCGCTTATAGGTCACACCACATGGCAGAAATATCCGATGCGCTGCAATGATCGCAGCAAACGGCAAAATGATCGCTCTCAGGCCTAGGGGCCTAATTGTCGACTTTTTCTCCGTTATCGCTATAGCCGACGTAACTCCTTTAATTCGAGCTATGCATTTATTTTCACACAGTAGTGTATAGCGCCTTGTTTAAATGTGGTAGAATGTTTAATAGGGGCCTAATCATTTTATTGCATTTTTTCGCAGAAACAATTTTTAAAATCGGCTAGCGTCTGGCGAGGATGTGGACAAAGTTAAAGGCTTACTTTTTTGTCCCTCCCGGTATGTTTAGACATTTTGTTTTCGGACAACTTGTACCGTAATTTGCTACGTTTGCTACTGCAGCAGTAGGCTTATATATAAATAGACCCACAACTGCGCGAATCATTTGATTGCAAAGTGTGTACTACAATGATGGCGTACGTTTGATCGGTATCTGTGTATGAGATGATCTTGGGGTTGATCAAGTCAACGAATTGCTTAATATGCTTTCATTTGACTCAACCGGAAAAACAAGGATTCTGCACGTTGGGCCTGAACTTCGTGCATCTGTTTATCCTCCGATTGGACCGGTAAGATTAGAGGACTACAGCGCTGTACCGTTGACATTCTTAGAAATGCGTCCTGGCCTATACATTGACCTCCAGTGACCGTGTTGATGCTTTTTGTGGCCTTCACTAGCATTTTGTCAACACGTTTAGTGCGCGCCGAGTTTTGTCCTTTGCTTGCTGGCTGCGCGGCTCGTTAACATTGTTACCTACGCGATGGGCCAAACACTCGCACACAATGACGTCGCAGCCAGTGGAAAAATAACAACGAATGAACCATTAAACGGTCACACTCCGTCTTTTCTCGTTTACATTTTTTTGCCAACAAAATGTCTGTTTTACGTCCAACTGCTATCTCATCGCCGAGTATAGGCTGACTGCCATGTTGCATTTTTGCCTCGAAGACGACGTCACATGCACGTTACGTGGTTATACCAGGCAGATGGAAGCTGTCAACTGACACTAGTCTTGCTGTCTTTTGTCTTTGCAATTTTGAGTCTTTTTTCAGCAGCGAATCAATTTTCTAATACAGCTTCGTAGGCAGTCTAGTCCTGCTGGAGAAAATTGCCTGCTATTTTTTTCATAAGCGACACGCCAGTGACACAGCAGATTTGACGTTAAGCCTAAATTCTCTGTGGAATTTGCCGTCAAAACAAACTAATAAAATGCTGGCGACGGCGCATTGCGTCACGTATAGTTTAACAACAGCTAGAACTAGGCCAACTTCAAGCAACAAACTGTTTTGTGGACCTTGTTCTGAGACAATAAAGCACTACAGACAATCAGTGCTGACTATTGTTCCAGACTAGTCAATACTGGTATACGTTGACAAGGCACTATTGATGAAATAAATTATTTACTGTCACCGTTGCCACTGAGTGTATTTAATTTGAGCTACATTTTGCTAGGTCTGCAAGCAAAACAAACAAGCACCAGAGTAATTTGACGAAAGGCGGAATCGCTATGGCAGGTCAACCCAACAGCTCGTATATTTGCATTCGCAGGTGGCAGCAGCAAACTGATGGTTTGGTTGCAATTTGCAGTTGCAAATTATGGCTTTGACCCCAATTAGTCTCCCCTTCCCTTGGGGATCATGGACCTTCATCTAGCACAATGTTTTATTGGACCCCGCAAGTGCATTTGCCAACTGGCATCTGAATCCGTTAGACGGTTTAAGCAGACGACAGACTCAGACCGACAGACAGACAGACTACGCTACGGACAAATGCGTTAGGAATAGTGCGAAATCTCTTGCGCTGCAACAGCGAATCCGCCTAAAATGTTGCACATTGCTAATGTTTAAATTTACATGTAGGCTAACCGCGGCCTGGATGTTGTGTATTTGATGTAAACTGCCTCGTCTTACGATGGCATAAGCTACATCTGAGAGAGGAATAATTGTCGTAATTATCTAGTAGATGGTGACACGTTTCAAACTTTGTCGAGTTTCGAGTTTCAACTTTCGAGTTTTAGGCCTAAGTCGAAATCGTATAACAATTGAGCCCTATACACTAACATTGACTCCAATCCTAAGCTTAACCCTAACCCTAACCATAACCCCCACCCTAACCCTAATGGAGTACCACAACTCGGCAATTTATCGTTAAAAATCATCGATTGCCGATACTCGATGTTCGATGCATCGTGCATTGAACGTCAAGTCCCGGATACTCGAAAATCCTTTGAACTTTGATTGTGTAGGTTTGATTTTTAGATAATGTGTTCGTGTTTTTATGGTAGTTTTTATAGTCTCTGAATAGTTTGTATGTTGATGTATTATGGCTGGTGAGATGTGTGTGTCTTGACAGTTTTTGGGCCGCAGTGAGTGCATCTTTATGCCTTGCGTGCTCCAGTTCTGCTGAACATTGTTGCTGTTTTATTGAATGTCTCTTTGAACAAATAAACAAACAAAACAAACAAACAGAATCAACTTGATGATTTTCTATTACGATGACGGTGATGTTCTGTCTGTGTACAGGTACGCGGATCTACAGTCCACCGGAGTGGATCTGTCATCGCGAGTACTACGCTGAACCGGCAACGGTTTGGTCGCTGGGCGTTCTGCTGTATGACATGCTGTGTGGGGATATACCGTTCGACAGCGATGCACAGATCATTAACGCGCACGTTGTCTATCGACGCCCCGTATCCGACGGTATGTTAACTCCGGTCTGTTCACCTGTGGCTTGGTGGTGTAACTGTAACGACGTCGGACTTATGATCGAGAGATCGTGGGTTCGACTTTCGCTCAAGAGTAACCACTCTGACGTACGTAGTAACCGCTATCAAGTGGTTACTACTTGGATGGATGACTGTCTGTCTGCGGACGGGTAAACCATCTTGGTAAATAATCAACACCAAGGTCAACTCAGCCTTCCATCCCTACGCGGTAGATAAATCGATAAATCGGCCTGTCTGGCCGCTCGGGCGGGGGTTGAGGCAAGGCGCCTTTACACTGTGTGGTTCCATATAGCAGGTGAGGCTTCATAGCTCTTTAATGGGTGTCTTATTGAAAGCTTCACACCAATTAGGCCTAAACGTTTTATTTGCTTTTATTTTTGTGATGGTCGGCTTTGTTTAACGCCAGTTTGGAGCTGACAAAACAAGAACGAAAGTAATTTGGTAATGGGCGCGAAATGGCTTATCGTTGCTGCCTCTTGGTGAATCGTAAATCATCTTTTTTTCGTAAGTCAGAAGCAATTGCGTGTTTGTTTTTTGGTTCGACCGCTAAATCTCCTCTTCCCCTTGGAGGTTCAGGGACCCTAACACAATGTGTCACCGGAGCCCACAAGTGTAGGCCTACCCACCAGATGGCAGCAAAATCCGTCGAACGGTTTAAGCAGTGTGCAAAATGTCGCATGACAGATAGACTACAGTGAGGAAAATGTGTATGAATAGGCAGAATCGCTTGCGCTGCAAGAAACGATTCCGCCTAAAAAAACTCCAGACTGCTCGTGGACTTTAAGAAGCGCATTCCGTTGACAAATCATGAAAGTAGCCTATAGATCCGCGAGTCTTTTGTGGTCGGTTTGAGTTTTAGGTGAGTTCTATATGATATTGCTGCAAAAGCAATACCTACCAAAATCTCCTTTTACGTAATTTACGATTTTTGTGCATAGACTGTTTTGATGCACCAAACGAACGTTGTTGTCCGACATTCTCTAGCATGTGAATGCTCCCTTTTTGTGGGGGCCACTGTGGGGCAAACATGCTGAACATGCGCAAATCCGCCTTTACTTTCTAACCGACGTGCAGCTTTTTTTCATTAAGGCGTTGCGTTCTGTTTGGTCGCAGATGCGAAAGATCTGATTGAGAGATGTCTGACGGTGAATGCATCGAAACGACCAACGCTGGACCAAGTCATGCAGCACCGCTGGACCCGCGACGACGCGCATCAATTTCCGGTTGTTTTCGACAAGGTTGAGGTTCTGTCGTGACGAGCGCATCGCGTTAGTGACTGAAACAATTGCAAGCTGTCTTGTGTGCGCTATATCAGCCGTTTCCAACTTCCGTGCTCTGGTCACTGTTATTATACCACTGTGTCAGAGAGCTTACATAAAAACAGGGCTGGGCTACGTACTGTGCAGCTGCCAAGCAACTCAGATTTGGCAGCGCCGTCGTATGGGACGCCACCAGCAAGGTTTTGTCGCACTCTCTAACTTACCAACCGGGGGCGGATATATACCTATAGCATTCTGTGACAGTCTTTCGAAGTACGAACTTAATCATCAACGTTTGTCTACTGTTGTAGTGACCGGGAACGACGTCAATATTTTGTCATCGTTCGATTTCGCTAATTAATGAAAGCTGTCTGTTGTTTTGCTTTCTGTAAAAATGGATGCGGTTAGTGGCGTATTTGACGGGGGAGACGACCTGTCATGCCTCATCAGCACTGACATTTTGTGCACTTTTTTGTTAAAATATTAAAATTTACGCGATAGCTTATAAAAAAGGGTTCAGTTTCTTGGGGGGGGTGAGGGAGTTCCCAAGACCCCTGCCCTTCTTTTAAATTATAAATACGTCACTGAATGCGGTACGACTATTTTAAAACGTTTGCTCTGAACGTTTCATGTATAATTTGTGCAGTTCTGGCTCGCTAAACTGAGGTCATAAAACGATGGTTTTTAATGCGACTTTATCTATAACGGACAAAAAAGTAGGTCAATGTGTATCTGACATTATATGTTATACATTCGTCTATAAAACTGTGATTACTGCCGTATTATGGTCGTGTATGTAATCAAAATTTTCTTATGTTATCTGTTTTTATAATTAATTACTGTTATTATAGGCGTATTTTGCATCGAGTCGGTTCGATTCAGGCTAAGACCAATACGAGTTACTTGCGGTGAAGAACGAGCATTCGACCAAAATTGCTCCATTCACTGCTCTAGAAACGGACCATCTTACGGAGGGTACAAAGCGACGGAACTGAAATGGACTGAAAGTCGCTCGCTGCGGCTTTCCATTTCAGTTCATTTCATCTCGTTTCGCTACATTTCAGTGCAGTGCATTTAGTTCGCCGTCATACTCGATCCATCGAACGAGATGAGGCAATTGTACATAGACGTTATTTCTATAATTTATTGCATCCAATCTTCCGTTAATGTGCGTATTTTTCGTGTGCTGCTTGACCAATAACCTGTGCCGCTTACAATCGCAGTGTGTTACCCATGATGTTCACTGCATTACCGATTGCATCCAACAGCCTACATTCCACCTTTTATTTGCAGATACCAGTTTATTTTGTTTTGCCTGCAGTCGGCTCTAATGTCATGTCTAGCTGTGTACATTGAACTACTGTGGTAGGTCTGCTACCGTATTACACAATAATTGACACAATTACCCTACATTAATGAATAGTTTGTATAGGCCAGTTCACACCTATGACGCCGACGTGACTCCCAACTGTTGATGTTGAGTTGTCGGCATCATAAGTGTGAACTGGCCATTAAATTTTATTCAGTGCAGTGTAATCTCAGTTAGCCATGAAATGAACTTCAGCATTGTGACAGTACGACAGTGGATCTTTTTTTCGTTGTGGTGCTCATGATGTTATTTATTATTACCCATCTATGCCATATTGTCTGATGCCTTCCGGATAAATAAAGCTATACATGATTCAAGCCTGCTATGGTTGTGGTTGTTTCCTTTATTAGGCCTATATACGTGCTCCCCTGATGGCCTATGTAACGTGGTAACGGAAAGTAAACAGCAATTTACAAATTACAAGCAACAAAGATTAAATTAATCGAAGTAACTGGTGAAGATGGCAAGACGAGCACCGGAAGACCCATAAGGACATGGCAAGACACACTAAAAGAAGATCTGGAGGTGATGGGCATAGACTGGAACGACAAGACGACTGCTGCCAGCGATCGTGCCAACTGGAGATGAATCGTCGACCACGTTCCGAAAGGAACGGCAGGAACTAAGTCTAAGTAAGACCGGTGCTACACAATACACATCATAGTAGACTAACAGCTAAAACTTATATGCATTAACTAAAAAAATGGACGATACCAAATCCGAGCACTACCTTTGTATACTACAGTAATACTGAAAAAATAGACGCTGTAATAGTTGCTTAATTTCTCTGGATTTTAGCGGTCGCATTTCAGAATCAGTTAGCCTGAAACTTTTCCAGTGTGACTGTGTGAGTCTAAACTAATAAGTTTCAGCACATGTGATATACGTTGTGAATAATTAACAGCAAGTGACGGAAAAATTGTTCAAACGGTATGAACACTTGGTGTATATCAACTACGTTTATATAACGCCATATACACCAAATACTGTTTGAACAATTTGTGGTCCACACGGTGTACTGCAAGAATAGCGTCTGTGCTACAAACTGCATCCAGTAACTCAAGGTCCTGCACAGTTCAGCCGCTCTATCTAATTAATTACCTAAGTAAGTAGGGCTGCATAGGCCTACAGCACTGAACATGTGCTATCTGATAACAATTAATTCTGAGTTCTGACCAATCCATTTCTGAGACTGTGGATTTTTCACGCGGGTCATCTGCAAAATGATCTGAAAAATGTTACTATAATGTAAAAGGATGTGACTGGTAGTGTTTTCGGTGGAATATGCTACCCGCAGTTCGAATCAGTAGGCCTATAGTTCTATACTCTGCTTTGCAAGAGGCAACGGCCAAAACTATTCATAAACAGAGACTTATAATTATAACTTATCAAATAACTTAGTTCCCTCACACTCTACAACCTATAGATAAAATCTCTTTGCATGTCGTACTACACTGTGTTCCAAAAAATTATGCCAAACTGCAACTTGTGCATTTCACAAGGTAATTCATATATTTAGCTGAAGTAAAGTATGCAAAACTAGAATCACTTAAGTTTCTTCGAGATGTTGTATGCCAAAAAGTATTAAAATCAGCTGATGTTTAGTCAATTCCAAAAATAATGCTGGCACAGTTTTTTTGGACATGGTGAATATTTAGCCGCATATTGACTGCAGTGCGGTTGCCACAGATTAACATAACGTATCAATCACCTTGACAACTGCTGACATCAAGATGCCACTCATCACAGACAATAACGGTACAGACAGAAGAATTTCTACACTGTACTAAAGAGTGACGCTGCCCGCTATAATATTAAACTATTAGTCACACATGCGCACATAAGAAAATAAATGGCATATATGCTGGCGACCACAGACTGCAACTGCACAAAAACAACTTATGTACAATGTTCAGCTATTGATATCTTTCTATACCTACAATAATTGCAAAAAAGACAACCAATACAAAATTCAGAAATGCATATTCAGACACTGGAAACATGTAACTGATTTGAACATAACCATTACAGGCATCGTAACAATGAGAGAGAAAAAATTGCACAAACTCATTACACAGTACCTATGACAGGTTAACTTGGACAAGCCATTACACACGTATAAATTATTTCTATTAAATTAAACATTTCTTGTATAAATCGAGACTTCGGAAATCTATATCAAATTCCACCCTCATCTTAATGTGCATTAATAATAAAATCATAATAATATCACCAATCATTACACCATATCATATATTCTGAAAACACAACCATACCAGCTAAACCTAGTATGCTGCAAACAAAACAAATAAAAAAAAGATTACCAGTATCCATTCAATATATTCAGTTTATTCACATATCTGCTATGTTTGTTGCAATATGTCTAATGTTTATACTTTCATTAATCTTGTTCCCAGTCTTCCCTGACTTTTCATCATTTTACCTGACGACTTTGGAATTCCCCGACTTTTTCAAGTTTTCCAGGTGAGAGTTCAGCCTGTGCATACCTTCCCCTCATAAAAAGTGAGCTAGTGGGTTACATCAAAACCACAAAAAAGAGACGCAATACGTTTAACATACCTAGATCATTTATGTTAGCAGCAAATTCACACTGTTCACAAACAGCACGGCAACAGTTTGACATTCTTGCATCACAGCTGAAGACCAATGTGTCAGCCAGAAAGCATCATACTCAGAAGGATAGTTAGAATTACTCAGTATCTAAATATACTGCAATAATTAAATGTTTGTATATGAATGCACACATGTAGTTGAACATTTTTCTGCAAAATCAAAGTGATTAAAGTGAACATCAGTGCAGTTGAAGATAATAACGGTTATTTTTCAATTAGAGCTACTGTGATGAGATGATAATTATGTTATGTTCCAGTTAAGATTTCATGTGATAAAACCAAAACCCAAAGATGCCTAAAACACAGCAGACAGTCGTTGCATTAGTATGTGTTGCGTTATTATTCGTTACAGTTGAAGTAAAACAATTCAGAGTTACTGTTACAGGTAACCGCTTAGTAATTTCTAGTTGAGTTATAAAATAATGATATAAATATTAAATCAGAGTTCAGTCAGAGTTACAGAGTTATATTCACCATAAACTCAAACTGCCATGGAAAAAGTAATACAGGGCAAAAGTTTATGCCTGACAATGAAATATAGTACAGCATCTTTCTAGCAATGACATAAGCAGACAGACAGCCGTCACAATATGGCTACACAGAACTAATTACAAGACAGTCAGATATTAGTGGATACAAAGAGCCAGCCAGAACCACAAAATGACCAACCATCATTTACTACTACAATCACACATGCTATCAGACTGTTACTAGTACATTAAAGGGTGGTGTAAAATAAAGTAAATCATTTCATTTTCATTCATTACACTTTCTGTATCGCACATATGCGGAAAGCTGACATAACATATCAGAAGTGTTATACAGAGCAGCAAGTCTCCCAGGGAGAATATTCAAGTAATTTCAAGCACCTTTTCTATACCTATTCCAGCAATGTTTTACCATGAAATGTGTATAATGTTTTTGACATCACATAAAAACCACCAAGAGCTTAAAAGTAGTGATACTAATAGCAGTAATCAAAACTCAGTAACTTTCAAAACCACCTTCCATCAATTTCCAGAATTCCCAAGGCCTGTCACATGTATGTTCCAGTTTTTGCACCACCCTCTGCAAAGAATACTTCAATGCAGGCTGTAAGAGTATCAATATAAAAAAAGTTTATGCATTTTCAACAGTTGGACAGATTAACCCTGAGAAAGTGGCAGCTGTAAAAAGTGCACCATATCATGGAATAAAAAATTCAGCCAGATTAAAAAGGTCAAAGCAACAGAGTGAATGATTTGTTAAATTATTAGCTAGAGACTACAAACAACACATGTTTATAGCTCATGCAGCAAAAATCCAGATATCTCTCTCTGATTAAGAATCAATACACGCAATAACTTATGAATCGCAGTAACCTGAAAGAAGTATTATGACACAAAGAAAAAGCTGAAGGCAAACTCAAGCATACTGCCCATTCTCTAATCCAGCTATAATCTTCGGTAATTATAAAAAAAATAGGTATAAAGTGTTAATCTGCTGCACTGTTTATTACTGTTTTACAAAAAAAAATTTCAAAAGCCAAATGTGAGAAAATCAAAATCTACAGCACTGATTTTGATTTTCTTACATTTGGCTTTGGAAATCAATTTTTTTTGCATGCTGTAACTCGTTTATCACAAATTTTTTCCAACTGTCATCAGCTGTCTTAGAAAAGTAATTCTGAAAAAATGGCTGGTTAAGTAAGAATCTAAAACAAACATAAAATGCCACAACACACAATTCACACTAACATTAGTAAAATGCATTGCACGAAGATGCAACTCAACATTATTCAAGCGCATTGAATCAAACAGCTCACAGCAGCAGCAAAGATCGAGGCTATAAAATTTTGAATTAATGCACACAAAACGACAACTGTTGATGTGACTATCTCTATGTTAATTCTTAATAAACCGTGCAATTCCAGGATTCTATAACGTATATGATTCAGCTATTATCACTGAGTTTCAGGCTGAAAGGTAAAAATCGTCAATTTGTATAGCGCATCGTCGCGAACATGCGCACTCCTCTAATGTGCTTTCGTCACTAACCAGAGCTGCCTGCCGCACGGCCACCGTGTGCAGCCTGCAGACAGGCTGGAGCAGCGGCCAGCTAGGCAACCCCAGTCAGCTGTACAAAGGTCCCCACCTTCCGTAATCCATGTAAATGAGTTACTACTCATTTTACCGTCCCACAGAGGATAGAAGGCTGAGTCGACCTAGCTGGCAGGCTTCGCACCGAGAGGCAGTCACTCATCGCAGTACTAACTGGGCCCGGTGTAGAGTAACTTCATTTCAGCCGAAACGCGTTACCAACTACTCCACCATTACATCACAGCAGTTTAGATAATTATTAGATGATTACAACATGGTTAATCATTTATTCAGACTTTTCTGCTACTGTATAGTATATTAGTGAATATTGTGTTATGCAGTCAACCAGCAATTGTGTAACTGTGTTAACTTCTTCATCCGGCCTCACTTTTCAGCTCTAATCAGATTTGAAAACGTAAACCTGGCTCTGGCATGATTTTAAAAAAAATTTGGGCTGCACAAATTTATAATAAGTTAATTAATCATCAATCATTAAAAAAAAAAAAAAATCATTAAAAATTTAATGATGATCAACTTTTGTAATCTAATTTTATTTTGCATAAAACACATCAAGATTTTTGGCTGCATCGAGTTAGTTTAACGGTCTGCAGCTTGTGAGCTTCGACTACACAGTTTGTATAGGTTACTGCATTATCACCTTTTTGATTTGCTTTAGTCTGCAAAAGATAACAACGACCAATAGTTGTCTGTTGAATTCTGCAGCTTTTGCTGTTTTTCTTGACTACAAGAATTAATCAAAATTAATAGACCAATTCTGATTAATTTTTAAATGAGCTGAAGGAAACCAAAAAAAAACACACAACAGCTTTATAGGCATAGAGAGAAGAAGCTCCACTGTACCAAGTATACGGTGAGTGCAGTCAAAGTTACAGGCTTACAGCTTGACTATCACTAGATACAACACTGATATATTCATACTACAGAATTCACACTGCAAGCACAACTGTTTGCAATCAGCCCAGATAAAAGTCCATAATACTTCAGTGTGTTGAGGCCAACGGCAGACTGTTCCCAGGGCCCGAGGGTGGATACTTCTAACAGTTTATAGTGCACTTTGAGGTAAAATGTTGCTGGTGATTTTGAAGTTTTTTTGTGAAAAGACGTTGCTAATTTGTAGCACGAAATGGACATGGACAGAACTTAGAGCAGTGTTTTTCAACCTTTTTGCTGCAGTGGAACCCTAAACAAATGTGAAGATCACTCACAGAACCCCATGCATTGATTTGTGAGTTTAGCGGCGTAGACAAAGTTGTAGTTTCAGGAGTTTAAGGCAGCGATCCTATGCGAGTGTGACCTGCGGGAAAAGGTTTCATTCCACCTGTTATTGTATTCAACCGAGCAAGACGCGTGACGTGATCGTCAACTGATGCATTAGCTCTCCGCTACCAACACAAAATAATTATCACTTTTTTTGTCACGTTTTACATGGATGCTGTAGAGCAGCTTAGGAAGATTTGGACCGTACAACAAGAGTCTTTTAAATCTTTTCTGAGTGTTCCAACAAATTAAATTTATTAAATAAATGGACACTCAATTTCTTAATCTTTACCCTAATCAATACTTCATTGCACAATGCAACTTATCGAAAATTGCTAACAACAAAAATTTCAACACCGTATGCAAAAATAGATAGCTAGAAACGTTAATTCCGAACAAAGACTTCAGTGTTCAGTGGGCTCAATTTTACGGCATTGTCTAATGTGATTTCGCAAGTTAGGTTAAACCTGTTTTTATTTCCTTTACTGAGCAGTGAGGGACCCTTGGCAACTGCTTGCGAAACCCCGATTGAAAATCACTGACTTAGAGAATCTCCATCCATGATTCAGCGTTGAATGACAATCAGTGCATGAACTAAGAGGATCGTAAAAATTAAAGACTCTATGCTGCAATAATTGCAGTATTCTGCTAACAGACTGTAAACAAGCAGTACATGGGAAATGTTTAGCAATGACACAATCTTCACCAGATGCCCTTCATTATGTCACCAACAAGAGTTCAGAGTGAAAGCCAAACGAAGGTTAATCAGAGGAATATCCACCTCTTTCAGCAACTCAAACAGGCAAAAACAGAATATGCTTCAATATGCCGTGCCCGAATACGTTTGAGTCAGACGTCATGGGTGCAAATTAATCTGGAAGGTACGCTGTTATAAAAATTTCTACATGTAGAAAATGGCTGACATTTTGTGCAATCTGAGATCATCATGATTACAATCATTATGAATCAGACATTCCAAATTCATTGATTCGTGCAGGAGTTAATTCAGTGGCAATATCGACATTGCTCTATCCACCCTAAACTAGCACAGCCGATGAAAAATTAACACAGCAGCAACACACATAAGATATATAATAATAATAATAATAATAATGACAATAATGGTAAAAATGATAATAACAGCAGCTGGTTTGCAATGAGATGATTCTAATATGCACAAAACTTGCATTACTACAACAAAACAAGCACACAACAGACCAGTTCGTCTGATCACTGCAAGATACAAACCGACAGAAACAAGCACTGAGATCAGACATGGTTTGCATTACCGACAATCCACTTCTCTGCCATGTCAGCGATCACAATTGGGACATATTCTTTACAAGGACTTGAAGCTAACGACAGTTTAGCACAGACAATCAGGGTGGCCAGTTTTGGATGCAAAAAATTCAAGCTCATTTCAAGGACTGTCGAGTACCTTTTCCAGCCCCATTCCTGCAACATTTTACCGTGTCGTCGTTAGACAATAGACATATCTAGTATTGTACAAACAAAAAATTTCAAATTGCAACACAATGATTCTGAACGACTGAAATTCGCGGACTCTCAACAAGACCATATGACATCAAATTCCAAAACTTTCAAAACTCAATTTGCTTTACAAGAATTTTCCGGAGCCCAGGAAAAGGGAAAAATTTTTTGTTCAAGAGCTTTCAAGAAAAACTTTCCAAAACCTGTGGTGGCCACCGTGAATAATACTAGGGCTGCAACCGATCAAAAATTCTGGTAATTGATTAATCTCCAAAAATTAATGGATTGAAGTTAACAAATTAATTTCCGCAGTCAATCAAAAAAAAATAATTGATTGATTAATTCAATCTTTAATTTGCACAGACCTAAATAATACAACAGACAACATCAGCCAACTTGTGATTTTATATTTACGGGTGCCAGCGATGAGTTTGGCTTACGCATACCAGGCGTAGAAGCAACTTCAGGCCTGACTGGGCTTGTGGTGTGATGTACACCGGGAGTCACTATGCGGGGAGATGGCACGTGGTTTACGATGCCATCTTGCTGCACGGCCATGGGCGCTCGACCCCCTGGTCGAATGGGTGCCGCTGATGTGGCTACCGGCCTAACTGCCGAACCCTGCGGACTGATAACCATCTGTGGTTTGTTGGGTGGGACAGGCGGTGGTACTCCACGGCCAGACGGGAGGGGTTTACGAGGGGCATTCACGTTTGACGGTGACACCACTTGGTGCACCGACACACCGACGCCGGCCGTACTGATCCTTGGATCAGACGGCGGCGCACTGGAACTAACGTCATGCAGCATCGGCGACTTTTTAACACCTGCCGTGGTGCTCGGCGACGCCCCTGTCCTGAACAGCAACGTAGCGTCCATCTCCGGAGATAACTTCGGCACAGAAACTGCAACTGGTGTCCGCCGAAGATCCGACGAATTTGATGGAGTGGGAGAGACGGTTCGTTCCGAGATGTAGACATGCGGGTGTGATGCCGTTGGGCGAGAAACTGAAAGGCCGCGCAGTCGTTCAATCTCAGTCCGCAGTTCACGGTTCTGTGCCTCGGCCCGGGTGAGGCGAGCGCGCAGTTGCTCACGCTCAAAGTCGGCTTCGACGTGCCGTTCTTCATTCGACGCCTCGGTGCGGTGTGCCTCTTCGATAGCACCCTCTAGCTCGGTGCAGCGAGCACGGGCCTCGACGAGGGACTGCACAAGGCGTGTTCGACCACGGATCAACATCAGTGCAACCTGCTTGTGTTTGGCCGACGCAGCGCGATCTTCATCACGGACTGTTGATGCCCGCTTCAGCTCACGTTCTAGCTTCTTGTTCTGCGACTTCTCAAACTCCAACTGGACACAGCATTTCACAGAACTAATCAGCTGCAATTCCATGGGACAGAACACATGACGTACAGCATACAGCACAGACAAGCTTAACAGGACAATCAGTGATAATCCTTGGTGCACTTGCAGATTGCTAGCCGACACAGATACACGCCTGAGCAATCTAGAACCAACACATCCAGGCAGAAATCAGCATGAATATAGTGTGTATATAATAACGTATATCTATAATGTATAAAAAAGCAGATATCATTGCATACATGATGACAACTGTCCAGGTCAAATGAAATTCCATGACTTCTGTTAAAACAGGCAACTATTTATCAACATACTGTTTAACACTATGATCAACAGTTGTTGCACACGTCAATTAAAAACAAGCCAAGTAGTGCCGTGCTTTCAGGATTCATCACTTAATGAACTGCAGATCTGCCACTTTATTCTGTACCAGCTGCAGAATGACATGTCAAATGCAGTCGTAGCAAGCAAATTTTTCCCCAAAAAAAATTTTCCTGAATATATTAAAATCTCTGACTTCTTCAGGTTTTCCAGGTGAGTGGTTAACCTGTGCATCAGCACTATCAAGGAAGTAGTTGGGCAATACAAATGACATTCTACCTGTGTTTAACAACTGGAAAAGTGTGGCCACAACGACTGAAGTGCACAAGAAAAGCCCACCCAGCTAACACAAAGGGGAATATGCGACAGCTAAGCATGTGTGAAGGCCCGGAGCGAACGAAATCTAATCTCACATAGATGTTTCATTTAGACTCGACGGCGAATGACGCCTAGTGCCATATCCAGTGCATGAATTTTAGTATTGGTGCAGGTTTGAAAGTTCAGCAAAACAAAATCAGCCGCCAGAGAGCGCCAGACGACCGGCGGCTAAATATCTATAGTGTTTTACTTGTACTCACCAGAGGGTGTGGCATGTCTCGCTCAGCCAACACCATATCAAAATTATGGAAAAGCTTTACGGTTCCTGAAACTAGAGTCTTCCAGGCAGCAACGGCTAAGATTCGGTGGTCCTAGCTTGCACCGTTTTTGACCGATCCACCCATGTGACAATAACAAAGAATGTTTAATTGTTGTATTCAAATACTGACTGATTCAGTCCTGTAAAGAATTTCTTTTGGAACATTTTGTTGAAAACGACATGCCTTTATGACTTACGGTTGCAAAATTATGGTGTCATTAACTTTGTGCCATTTTTTGGACCACTCTGTATTTATGGTCAAAACAGCGACAATAACAGTAAACTGTAAAATACTATACACACATGCATAGTATCAAAGGCATAGCGATGGGAGAGTATATCAGTATATGTACTCCAAAATCAGGCCAAACAAACCTTTACATGTAGTACCGATACCAATGATGTCAGAATTGTCACTAAACCTACATACCCCCGAAATCAGGCCAAGTAAATTCAACAAAACAAATGTCCAGCTACACTCATAATACGACACAGTACGTATGCAATGTGCAGGAATCATAACATGATATTATATATTTTAATGAAACAATGAATAAGTTAAACAACCTACCTCCTGCTTTAAACGTTCTCGGTCTTTCTCCAGCATATACGTAACATTGTCACCCTGCTCCATGTCTCGAGCATGCTTTGTCTTCTCTTCCTCCAACTCCACACAGACCTGTCCACATTGTCAATCAGCTTTCAACACTATGGCTGCGTTCACAAAATTGCACTGGGTAATCTGGATTATGACCCAGCCGTTCACAAACTAATAACCGAAACTGGGTTGACAGTTTAAGAACGCTCGGTTCTCTACCCGGATCGCTAACCGAACGACCCCACAAACTAGTAGAATCGTCTAGTTATAGATGACATCATCGTTTGTTGACGATGATGAGGCTGATTATTTTCACAAATTGTTTGCTGAATCTTGTCTGACATTACTTTTATTATTAACTGCAATTTTCGTGATGTTTACGCACACAGAAAATATATCACATTACTGTACACAACTGTATGCTGCACGCAACTGCCACACCCACCGATTTAACTGATCGTTCTTAAACCGCATAAAACCTGACTTAGTGAGTGAGTAGGATTTAACGTCCCACCCGACACAGTATAGGTCATTTTGGGGACAGCCTTTTCAGGCGGAATGCACACAAACACATAATAACGAAACAGTAAGTTTCACCTTTACAGAAACACCAAACACAAAATACAAAAAAAAACAAGCTAAACATAAAATTGTAAGAACTCCATTATATGCATGCATATGTAA
>Ga0209671_1000107_pt1 | contig 37869 bp, 17 predicted proteins | sample WorMetHERISLAND2_2_FD_187401 | JGI IMG/M metagenome (GOLD analysis project Ga0209671, IMG submission 187401) | Marine gutless worms symbiont microbial communities from Max Planck institute for Marine Microbiology, Germany - Olavius geniculatus... | ecosystem: Host-associated > Annelida >...
ATATCCGACCAAATATTTAGCCTTCTGAAAAATTTCTAGAACTTTCAAAAACTTGATGCTAGAAGTCAAAAATGTTACACAAAAAACTACAACGCACAGTATTAACAATGCATCACTATGACTATGAGTTCGCAGTAAAACAAAATGTATCTACGTAAAATGCTTTAAGGCTTACGTAACATCTTTTCTTGACGCAAGTTACAATGCTAGGCTAATTAACTTTCGCGAGTGAAAAATAAAGTTTTTGTTCTTCAAGTGCACAAGCTATAGTTTAATAAACCCTATATTTGGTGTCTACGTGAAATGTTTTTTTTCTGAAATAACTACTTATCTCCAAAAAAGTGCCCGTGGTTATTGCATCAGTGACGTTGTCCAGAGACATAATTACGCAGTATAAAATAAAGATAATTTTAAATATTATGAAAAAAATTAAGCGTATGTTTAGTGTTTATGTATTATGTAACCGTGTCTGAATTCGTCATTATTAAGTTAAATTTAAAGCAAAGACCAAGTGAAACGTTTTTTCTACAATATCCACGTTTTGTTGCCATAAATCTAGTCATGTGCGCCAGGAGTTCGAGCGACGTCCGAAAAACGCAGTGCATGGCTGATGCTATTCACTTTATCTCTGGACTCTCAATTTACTTTTTTAGATTTGTTAAATACCTGTAATAAATTAAAATAATGCAACTGTTTTTTTATGCTGTAAATTATATAGATCTGTAGCTATAGGCCTACTCAGTTTGTAATTATGGTTTAATTTATTTGTCGATAACCATCTTACTTTGATCAATTTTTTATTTTAGTTTTTCTACAAGTAAATTTTACATTAAGCAGAAAATTTGATCAAAGTATTTAAATCTTGCTGCCCCAATTTACTTCATTCCCATTCTTAGCATATACGGTATGTCTACACTAGCTATATGCTCCTAATGATTTTGAAATTTTAGTTCTAAATGATTAGGGCCTATGTGGTTTAGCTGCTCCTTTCTAATATAAAATTTAGTATAATAACTATAAAGTGTATCAGTACATCTTGATTTCTCTTCGCTCAATCGCTGTTTGCTCATTTCGACGTATGCATCATGTAATATGTTTGTAATCAACTCCCGATTTATTTCGTGAGCCTCAACTGATCAGCATCTTCTTCTTGACCATAGCCATCAGTTCTGGTGCTCACGTTAAATTCTTTCTATCGCGTTTTACGTTGATATTGCGTCTTGGCTGAAGACGCGACGTGGACATAGCAAGAGTTCTGACTTCGCAACAATGGCAGGCATCGCCGCCATCAGTCATTAGCGTGCATCGCTTGTTGTGTGGTATCATCAAAACAGAGCAGAAAGTTTTTTTGTTCTAGCGGGCGACGCTGGCGACATCTGTCGATGTTCGGTCGGGTCTTGGGTGCGTATCGATATATCAAACCACAACACTGCTATGCAACATACAGTCGATGCCGATTTCTACCCGCGCCCACCGTGCCGGGTGATTGCCGCGCTTCTGTGCAGGCCATACGCTATAATTTACCATCAACACCACACCATACCTGCTACGCAAACTGGCGGTAACGAACGAACGTGAACTAGTTAACCTATACGATGACTACGAAGTGTGTCTACTATATAACTATTCATCCATGTTAAGCCAATTTACAGTGCGCGAGCAAGGCTGTCCGCTCGCTTTGGCTGTTTTATGAAAAGAAAATTAACAAAAAATCAGTAGCCTATCCGTCGCACATCCAGATATTTAAATGCATGCTAAGCAGATTAGTCATTGATATAAATGCAAGATACATACAGTGCTGTAAGTCTATAAATTTAGCTGTTAATAGGACCAGACTGAAATTGATGAAAGAACCAAGTTCCATAAGACGTTGCCACACTCTATTAGGGCTTATACAAAGTGGCGGAATAAAAGCAAGCTCGCAAGTTTGTGATCAGAATAACGTGTAAGCCTATTCGATTATTTCAGTGATATAGCTTACCCTGCCGTAAATTTGCAATTGGGTAATAATTAAAGATTTCGTCGCATATCATTATATATATATTATATCATATCATACGTATCATTTGCTATGGCGCCCCTTATCCGTAGCACAGGGGCGCTAGTAATTTGATTAGATAATTTTGAAAATTAGCTAAATTTAGCCAAGTTATAGATTTACTTTTATGGACCACCCAATAGAGTGGTTATAATTATCAGTGAGTGTCAGACGTGCGCGCTTTGCAGGGCAGCTGTGGAACATCAAACGCTGCTGTTTGGCCGTTAACAAATTACGACAACAAAAATACTTGTCTTTCTGTGTATTTGTAAACAACTCGCTTACCGCAAACCCGTCATACGCATAAACTGCTCTGACTTATGAGTCAAACATTTTTAAACAACTCGTTATTATTATGCTGAAATAGTATTGATAACGATGAAAATAGTATCAAAAATTTGCCTCGTATATTTGCGCACTAATACATACGCTGTTATATAAATATAACATTGTCTGGTTAATACCAAACTCAACATATTTATGAAATTTGAGAAAAAAAGGTGTAGAACTTTATTTAGTTTTTTTTGCGAAATATTCTTGTGCAAAAGCGGCATATTTTTGATGCTCATATGCACTTAGATAAAAGCATAATATACCAGTGACATCCTTACAGATTATGATGTCCAATATCCTAGTAGAATTTTTGATGTGTTCATCTTCGGCGGGACTAAGCTGACTCAAAGCGCCAGACTTACTATACCGCTTCCCGCCGACAACTAGGTTCAGAGATTGGCCCAAAACTACTAGCATATACGGTTTGGGCATCCATTTCCGATTGTCGGGCATTATTACAAACGCTGACAAGCACATCCGTGAAACCCGCCGTGACCGAAAATCAAAATATTTTGTCCTTGGAATTTTGATCCTATTTTTTCGGAGATTAACCATTTCCATATTGCTATTTTTGGTCAACCGTCAATGTCGCATTTATTTGCGCATACTTACTTTGAGCTTGTCGTGATCGAAAACTGTGTTTTTGCTACTAGAACACTAGAACAGCAAAATGCTTACTTTGGAGGCAGTCGGCTGAATAAGTCAGCATAAGCGTAAAATTTCGTTTTTTCAAAATAGTTTGATATATGTATATCTGTCGTCACGCCAAACAATTTTCGGTGCACCGATCGACGTTCTGAATCTTTCGTCGTGCGCTTCGTTCGTATTCAAAAAAGTCATAAAACAATTGCCTGGATCAAATTAAGTAACGCGAAAACATGCTAATGGTATTTTTATTTTAAGCGACTGCAAGATAATACACAAAATTTTCTAATATGTTGTCTTATTCATTAAACAGTCTTTCAAAGTATCTGGTTCTTTCGACGGTTTTGTTAACGTTTTTCGGCTGATTGCTTATTGCATCCAAATTTTAATTAAAAATGTCCCACAAACGTTAGTTATCTTAACTACACTTTTTACGTTCGCCGCAATTAATCGTCTCTTTTGTTGTAGTTATTTTTTTAATTTCTCACATTCGTCTGCCGGTTCAAGCGTGTCGAGTCTATGCATCATCATTACTGGGACAGGCGCCAACGTTGACAGTTTTAGTTATTCATCGACAAACCACCGCAGCGTGGCCACCCGGGGTCATCGGGTACACGCAAAAAACACAACGCCTAAATGAAATATTATGTCTCTTAGTGGGTCCGGCCGACCGGTGTCCCATTATAGGATTCCCCAGAAAAGTCTCCCCCACCGGCCGACAATTTACTGGCAAAAATCCGCCCCGCCCGGCGACTGCCGGGCGAAACGAATTTTTACTGGTAAATTGTAGGCCGGGGGAGACTCTTCTGAGGGGCGATCCTATAATAATGGGAGACTTTTTATGCGGCCGGCGATATTTTAATAAGGGGGAGACATATCAATTCTGTGATTAATTATCTCTCCCCGGGCGGATTTTCATGGGGGAGACATTTCAATGTGACACCGGCCATTAGGCCGACGATACACGGTCGACCGCAGCGCATCCTGTCTGGCTGGCTGCATCTCTATTGCGTTCGTTGGTTGTTCGTTTTTTGACGTCGGCGGCGTCTGCAGTGCGGTGTTCTGACAAGTTTACGGGACGACGCGGGCAGAGAAAGACGACTGCGCGGCGCGCGGGGCAACGAGACTTGCTGCTTAATTAATGATCGGCGTCACTGCCTCGGCCAGGGCTGAGTGTCACTCGGTGCGAGCTCTCCTCTACGTCGTTTATCAATCAACGACGTCAAACTATATAGAGTCGATGAAAGCGAGGTGAGCCGTGCAGGCGCCCTGCTCCGGGTTGCTCAGTACAACTTGGCTTGGTCGCTGGCGAGCGAAACAAGATGCTACAACTGGCACTCTGTAACTATCGTCCTTATATGACACAAACGCCGGGCGAAGTGAAAACACCTGTATTGATTTGATTTTTTTCACTTACAGTCTTACAATCACTATCGATCGTCGCATCATTTACATGCCTAGAAACAACAGCATGACAAGAAGAAATAGTGTACACATACAGCCTGTAGACTGTAAGATCGAACAGTAAGGCCTCATAAGTTGTACTATTAACTAATTAATATTGCTGTCATTATTATTATGTTGTATTTCTGGGACACTAAATTTGACATGATTTTTATTGCCTGGAAAGATTTTAAAAATTTAAACTTCGTTATTGTCACAATTCTGCTTTTTTTCGCAGGCAATGCAGAAGCAGATTGACCTTATTTGAGGTGGGAGTTTGAGCTTGATGCCAATGATGGCCAGTAATGCCAGGATTATCTTTACCAGCTAATATTAAAATCTGGTAATCCTTTTTTTCAAATTATAATCGATAATGTCGTGATCCTTTTTGGTACGCAATGTTCGCTACTGCTGCTGCTGCTGTTGTTGCTGCTGCTGCTAATTGGTTTACTGCTACATTGTTAGCCTATTAGCTGCACCATATAGAGTAAGACCGTGACAACTAAGTCATTGTGTATGCGATTTATATCATGCCCATCAAATTCAAAGACAAATATAAGCAGATGAATGGATTTATTTCATAGTACTTTAGATTAGTATTACTTACTTACTTAGCAGTTGGATCCTCTGGTCCTTGACAGGACAATGGGCAGCAAGAGTTCGCCATCTCCTTCTGTTTGTAGCCACAGCCCGGACGCTGTTCCAATCGACTCCTCAGTCCACCAGGTCTTCTTTAAATGTAGACCGCCAAGTCTTCGTTGGACGACCTCGTCGCACTACCACGAGGGGTCCATGACATGGCGTGATTGGCTGGTCGTACAGGTGGCATCGTGATAATATGGCCTGCCATCCGAAGTCGTCTCTCTACTACAATGTCCTGTAATCTTTGCTGCTCAGTCCGGCTTAGCACCTCCATGTTAGTCACGTGGTCCTTCCACGTAATGCCCAGAATCTATCGTAAGTTGCACTGATGAAAGACGTCCAGCTGCTGACATATTCTAGCTGTACTCTTCCGAGTCTCGCTGGCGTATATGGCTGTAGAGATAATGAGGGAGGTGTAGAGGTCGAGTTTAATCTTGAGGCTATTATATTAGGCCTATATATTGAGCTCGAAAACAATGTTTACGACACTGGATGGTGCTTATATGGACGGACGCTAGTGCGTTCGCGATCTAGTCCGTCTGAGCGATGCAGTTAGGCTCAAATCTTAAATTCCAGTACAGCAGCACAACAATTAAGCTGTATAGAACGGCTTGATAAGTGAGTTGATGTAAACAAAGCTTTTCATCTTTAGGCCTACGTGGATTTGTTTTACAACTTGTTGTGGATTTGCTGTACAAGTACAACAAATGAACAAAAATCGAAGTAATTGGAGTTTGGCTTTATCGACAGCGCCAACGAGCACGTTGTTCCTAGCCTGGCTGGCTGGCTGGCTGGTCAGGATACCTGCTGATGACTAGTGGTGTGCATTAGCCTATGATGACGCCACGCTGGTACAAAACGATACATTCCCGGCAGGCAACGCACCGTACAATCGCTTCATATGCTTACAACAGAGTAGAACCACCGCCGACATTCCACACACACGTCTCGCATATCATCAGGATGCCTGACTATTTTACTTTAGACTAGACTATAGTTTACGATCAGCAACCGCAGGTACAAATTGCAGAAAATAGTTTTAATTAGTCGTGGCGCCTATAATTTCAGCCTACCTCACGACGCCACTGAACAATGGCGCAATTAATCAAACGCTGCGGCAGTTTGCCCCACTGAGTGACGATCTCCTGCTTCAGCTGATTGACTGTCGTGAATCGTCAAAATTGATAGGCCATTTGTTGAAGAACATCCCAAACCGCATAACTGACTGGATTTAAGTCCGGGCTGTTTGGGGGCCACATGGCAGGCTCGATCAACGTTGATCACGCAACTGGTCATTGGCGTCGCCGGCTTGAGTGCGTCGTCTGATATTTCACAAGGTAGTGTAGCGACACACTTGAGAAATGATGGGATTTATAGTGATAGTATTATTACAAATTGTTTTTTATGCTGACAGTGAAAAAATGTTGAAAATTGGTTAATATTTGGTGAAATTATAAAGTGTGCGAAAATGGTGCCATTTTGGCCTACCCTGTATATAAGCATTTTTAGCTTGTTTTTTGGTCTTGCATTTTGCAGTCGATAGAGTGCAATCGGACAATTTTCGTTGGCGACGAAACTCCGTTAAAAACTCTAGCGTTAACTAGACCTAAATTTCTGAATAAGAATTCGATTGATTTTGTTCACTAGGTCTATAGGCCTACAATCTGCCGTGGTAGGTTTAGTAGGCCTATAGATAGGCCTACGTAACGTAATAGGCTTAGGCCTAGGCTAGTATACACTTTGTAGATAATTCTCAGAAAATAATCGTGATGCAATTATCTCTGTTCTCATTTGTACTTTGTAGCCAGCTGCTTGTTAAATATGTCTTTAAATTGCTTTCTGCCACTGTACTGTGATTGACTTGGGTCTGATGCTGCATTTGTGCAAAATAAAGCCTCCGCGGCTATGGCGAGAAACTTCGATCATGTTTCACTAGCATTCAGCAGATGTCGCTAGAGTCCGACCACAGGTAAGCATTGTGAAATAGAACACTAGCCTATGACTTAAGTTTATGATACATAGTATTATTATTATTATTTATTATTTCATCGTACACGAAGTACAGAAAAAAAGAAAAAGAAAAGAAACGACAATAGAACACAAAAAGCAACACAAACTGAGTACTTGCACAACTGCCAACTATTGGCAACAATTCTAATGTTTGTCACCAGTCTCATCATACGTACAGTCGTCAATTTTTACTCGCGACAAAATCGTTGTTTTACCGTTGTTGGCTCGTCTAGCGTGAAAACGGTTGTGGATAGACATAGGCCTAGATCGACTTGCTGCTTACCATAACAGTTGTACACTGATTCCCCAGATGGCGGCACCGATGCTGTCGCGTGTCACGTGAGCTTTGCTCAAATCACTTGTATGACCTGGCATGGACTAATAGCTTGTGCTTCGGTTCAACGTAACAATCACTTCAGCTCTTTACCAACATTTTCATACTTTAAACTTAGATCTAGTTTAATCTTTCCGTTTGTAGGCCCAGTATCGAAAATGCAGTATCTCAGTATCACGCTAGTTTACAGAGATTCTAACGTTGACATAACCAAAAACTAAATAAGCTTCGTCAGTTTCGAACAAAATATTTTCAATTTCGGCTTTACAGTCACGATGTAGGATATTACCGTATGTATATCGAATATCGATTGGCCAGATTTTGAGAGCAGAAAAACATTCATTGTAGCTCCAAATTTTTCAGGGATCGTGTGATCATGTTATTTTTCGCAGCATCCCATGAAATTTTTACTCTGCAGACTGCATCAACGACAGAAAAGCTGACTTTAGCCTACTTGACATTCTCTGTGTTATCAGCACTTGAATAGTTGAGCTATATACTACGGTTGTAATGATTGCAATGCCGTATGTTTCCGCATTCACGCATTGAAAAGTGATTGTAATATTTATACAATGATTTAGGAACAACTTTAAAATCAAGAATTACTGAAACACCGAGAACGGGTCTGATGTTTCGGACGCACAATGTACACAGTGAGCGCAGTGAGTGAAGAAAATGGCGCGCAGAGATCAGGAGACTTGATATTGATGCCAGCTAGTAGCCTTGCCGGCAACAAATGGCGCGTGCTGACATTTTCTCTCTGTTGATGACAGTCATGTGGCGTCTTAGATCAGCTGCGTTCGTTCCGCTCCGTGCGATCTGTCGCGACCGTCTGATTACGGACGTTTCGCAATCAGCACCACCGAGACGAGACTGTGTCCCAAGTCGCCCATCTCGCCAGCTGGAGGGCGCCGCGACCGTGTCGTCGGTCCGTCGCAGCTCAAATTGTCGCTCGTTCCGTCGTTCCGTTTCAGATTCGTCTGTCAGCACGATCGACCCGACGTGTGGACTGACGATACTCGCGAGATTTTAATTGCCTAATGCGAGGCGGCGTCGTGGGCGGCGGTCATCAGAGCTGAGCTCGGCTCCCCACTCAGCGCGGTCACCGCTGCCGACCGGAGTCAACTGGACACCGCCAGCAGCTCCTAAATAGATTTCAGCTCAGTTTCAGTAACGAGCAGAGCGCGTTATCGTGTGATGGTTAACGCGATTGCGACCGCAGCTGCAGCAGCCGGCCGGGGCGACATCAACGACATCGATTTCCCATTCGACGTCGCACTTACTCAGACAAACCGTCCGAACGACAGCAAGTCTTGCAGAACGACACTGCTGTGCTGCTGTCTACGTCCACATACACACAGACAGACAAACAGTTACACCGAGCTAGGCTACTGGTTGCAGTGTTGCTGGTGTGAGAAATTGAATACACGACCATTGCACTCGCAAGACATTACGCTTTACTACAGGCGGTCCAGTGAAACCATTTCTCTATTTCGCGCTGTTGTCGAGATATTAAACCTCACGATTTTGGAGGTCACGATCTTGAACTTTTTGGGGTCACATGACGTCAGGTGTTGAAGCAAACAAAATGTACGGCATGGTCACTAAATGCCATGACAAAGCATTTTATTATTTTACCCGAAATTGCGTAATAGATTCATTTCCATCGTAAAAATTAACGTACTTCCGCTGGAGCCGGACAAAAAAATTAATGTTACAAAGCAGTAATTCAGAAACAGAAATGTTCGTTCAAAGTAAATAAATATTTTTTCGATATCATAAAATTTTGGATAGTAAAGCCCTTAAAGCACTTTAAATAGCCATTTAAAAAATCATTAGCTTACGTGACCTTATTGTTTTGCGCTTTTTAGCCATCTGACTGGTAATAGTGATCACATAATAAAAAGTTAACGCAACAGAATTTATACTATACTTTTTTGCGATTTATTAAAAAAACTTTGATTGTTTAAACTTAGTGTGATTTTTAAAAATTACAATTACAGACTTATATTTTGAAAGTTCCATATATCAATTTTTTCACAACACCTCACGAAGAGCGTTCGAGTTTCCAAAGGCGTAGATAGCTGCGTACAGCATCGTCCAAAGCTGCCGCTGAAACATCAACGACGCCCTCGCATCCACCTCGTGACGTCACACCCTGCCAGTGATGTCCGAGGATGTGCGCCAGCCACTGGAAGCACAGGTTGACGTGAGGTATATTGCAGACTCCTTCCACGACGTACGTGCCAGGCTGGGAGAAAAACATGTTAGCCTCCGCGCCGCCTACCGGAGCAACTATGACGACAGCTGAGTGAAACATCATCATCGTGTCGTTGAGTGACGGCGTCGGATTGTCAGCGAACAGCGTGTACGTCAGCTCATAGTCTCCAGCTGCGCGCTCCATCAACTCTTCGATTTTCTTTTGCTCCGTGAATCTTCGAGAAGTCGTTCGCCGAATGAGAAGGAGTTTATTTCTCGGCTGAGGCTGAAGCGTTTTGTCGATATACTCGCGATAGACCGCGCTCAGAGTCTGGCTTTCCTGCACGTTGGCAAATCCGCATTTTGTCGAGCGTGGCTGATAGACGAGCTTGGCGCGCACAGATCCGACCACAATTCGCGCGTCGTCGACGCCGATGATACGAAACAGTTCTGACAGACGACCACCGGGCCGCTCCGGAGACATCACCTTAATCTGGCGGTTGTCGAGCAAAAAGTCACGATACAAGACGATTCTGGGCATGATTTCGCACATGCGATGAAACACCTCCGTACCCCAGTACTGTGCTATGACAAACAACTCGTCGTACAGAGGCATCTGGGCGACATCTGGCGGTATTTCCGGCCACGTGTCGTGATTGCACGCGTCGAGTACCAACTTGAGATTTCCGCTGTAAACGTCGCCGTTGACAGTGACTATGGCGTCGCGGTGAATGTGCACGTACGACACGAATGGAGGCGGACGCGTGTGGAAATGTTCCGGGTATGCGGTGCCGTTGTTTGGCCAGTACGTCTGACGGTTTATAGCCTTAGCGTTGAGAAATAGCGGTCGCAGAGGTCGTGCGGAGACCGTCGCGCTGACGTTGCGAACGCAGGTCCGTCTGAATATGACGTCGTATTTCAGCTTGATGGCGCCAGGCGTCTCGATCCACGTGCACAACGTATCGTCTGCCATCCACTCGTAGTACGTCTGTCGCGGTAGATTCACCGTGTCCCCCAGAGAGTTCCAGACACCGTCGCTGCTGGTCGACAACCACGGCAGTGTCACAGTGATAACGTGCGAGTAATTAGCGGCCAGCACATCCAGATAGTCGTCCCTGCTACCGCTTAGCACCTGCTGCGGCTGACATTGGTTCAGCTGCCAATCGCCAGATCCACGAAGTTGCCACGTTCGATGTCGGATATCGCCCAGCTGTGCATTAAGCTGACGAACTCGCTCCGTGAAGTTGCCAGTGGCTTCTACGGTAAACGTTGCGGGAACGAACGCATCAGTGACTTCAACGTCGTCAGCGTTTATCAATTTGCCGATTACATTATCCACCCTAGACCGCTCTGCTTCAGCTATATACGATGCGTACCTCGTACTTAGATGTGTCGAGTACAGAACGAGTGCAAAAACTGTTCCTCCCAACACCACTATCACGAGATAGAGAACTTTTCTATTTGTATATGTACAGATCATTATCAGTCAGCTTCAACTGCTGCAGCTCGTCGACGATGATTCACTACAGGTAAATGTGTGCTTGTAGTGAAGATAATCCTCAGCTGCAGGCGGCCCGCGTTGACGCGAGCACACGTGTTATTGTTCGACATAATCAAGTACCACATCAACGCAAGATGCTCGACATGATATATGCGACTTTCATTGCAATTTGAAAACAATGTTTAACCTTTGCGTTTACTACGAGTTATTATCGTTGTACTTATTAAGCTTAATTATTATTACGTCTTACTGCAAGAGAGTAATACACTGTGTACGGAAAAAAGTAACCCCTCTAAACATCTTATAATAAAAGTGTCAAATTTAAACAAATCGAAATATAATTTCGTAACTTAGGTCTAATTTTCAATAAATTGCCGAAGAAATAAGCACATTTTGTTAAAAACATTATTTCCTAGCAAAGTTATTAATTGTTGATTATCGATAGCAAAATATCTCCGTTACCAATGTGGCGTTACATAAGTATACATGTTTGTTACTGCACATTTGCGAAACTTTAATGAGCAACATCTGATTCTGGCAAAATTCTACATCAGCAAACAAAGTGCCGAATTTTTAGCTAAATTTACCAAAGCAAATAATAGTTACAGTGCTTTTTGTAAGGTCATCTTAAAATATTATAATTTTGGGTTTTTGTGCATGACGTTATCAAGTCATTGCGTGTCGTATACGTCTGTCAAAATTTTGAAAATTAATGGACATATGTTAAAGTTATAAGCAAATACATAAAGAGCCATTTGGAAACATTGTCGCGATTCTAGTGAAAGCGATGCTGTTGTGCATCCGACAGAGTTAAGCCGCAGCAGCAGGCAGGAAGCTGCAGCCGCTGCAGTCGAACGATTCCAGAACATCAACCTCCGCATTAACTGATGAAGAAGACTTATCGCTCCCGTACGTCTTTGTTTATCTGACACGGCGCCGGCTCGCAACATGCGACGTCGCTGCTTTATATTTGGAGTCGATCGGGTCAAATCTTGCAATTAGGAGGCACGGGGACGCCGGACGTAAAACGTAACGTTGCAATGTACATCTCACAACAACTGGCGGGCGGCAAGACTTAGCTTAGCAGAGACAGCAAACAGCGCCACCGGCGACGCCTTGCCTTGTGCTGCTTGCACGTTACGACGACTAATTGTGTTTATCGAGCCATTATCGTAGCACGAATAGCTGCTGCTGTTGCGGCTGCGACAGTTGCAGCGCCAGCGTCTGCCTGCTGCAGTAACCGTGCCACGCCGGAGCAGCACTGGATGCCATTGCCATCTAAGAAGTGTCCGTCTCCATTTGTGTGTTCCTGATCTTGCTGTTGGCTGTCGCCAAGTCGTCTACATGCCGCCGAGATGACTGTTGAGGAAAAATGATGAACAAACGTAGAGCTGTGGAACTGAAGACATCCAGTCAATGTTCACGCGTCGTGAGAGTGCAGCACGATGCACTGGTATGACTGCACGCCAACACGCGGTAAGCACGCGCTTTGTCGACTACAGTCGACTCTCCGACATTTCTTGTTCTACGCTTACGTCAGGTAGGTTTACACATTGTCGACGCTTGTCGTGTTTAACGCACAGAGAACGAGACAAGAAAAGATATATGTGCCAAATGCTAGCGTGATATGCGGACTTACGTTTAGTTGCTAAACGTTTCAAACGTTGACAATAAGTTTATATTATGTCGGACAATGGTCAGGCCTAGTTTGCGGTCAGCGCCTGAGCCGCCTCGCGCTTAAAGCGTTACGTACTCTAAGTAAACATGTCGCCACTCGCCAGATATGCGATTTTCAGTCCGCTCGGAAACGATAGTTTTCGGGAGGACTTAAGTTTTACCCCTGATTTCCCAAATTTTTACACGCGCTAGAGAATGACCAAGTCTTACTAGCATACCTTTCACCCGGGACGTGGGTTCTCCTTACATTTTTTTCAAAGGGGATCAAAAATTGGCTTAAAATGTAGTAAAAGAGCGCTTATAACTTTGGAGTTAGGGGGTGTAGCCCAACGAAACTTTGGCACGTGACGTGGCGCTGTCTAGGCATGATAAATTGGGTACAACTTTTGGAGGGCACTGCCCACTTAAAATTCGAAAGGGCAAAAAACGTCCAAAATTTGGTACGTTTTACGACAACTTTTGAATTTGATCGCAAATATCTCTAGACTGGATAGAGATATTGACAAGCGGTAAACGGCGTTATTAACCGCAATCGCTCTCTCGTTGAACAAAAAAAATTTGGTAAATTTTGGTTCACTAACACCTAAGACCACGTGGCTAATGTTTACCTACCCTAAGTCGTCAGTGCGCGTTCTGCGTATGCTAATGCATTTGACTTCACCCCACGTGACTTTGCCACCGGGTAATTTCACCCCCATGAATTTTTCCCCAATCGGACTCAGGGTGCCTGGCGGACTCACGTTGGGCTTTGCCCAAAATTTCTAGTTAATTTTTTTTATAACGCGAGATCTCCGAGATGCGTGGGTCGACCGGCGTGAAATTTTGCACGATGGTCAGCACTAGGTCCAATTTTATAATGCCGGTCCAAAATTTTTGGGGGGCACACCCCAAAAAAATTTCTGGGGCCAAAACATGCAAAATTTGGCCCGATTTCGGACGAAAGTTCGGCGGCGAATATCTCCGAAACGGATAAAGATATTCAAAATCGGATAAATATTTTATCTACCGCGATTCCTTCTGCGTCAGACGAAACAAGTCCGGTGAAGTTTGGTCCAGTAACTTTGGAGATCTCGATGTGAAATCGTACCTATCTAAAACGCATTTTTAAAAGAGATATTTCGGCCCCTAGGGGGTGCTGCACCCTCAAATTTTTACACCCGCTAGAGTATGATTAAATCTTACTAGCACACCTTCCACCGGGGACGGGGGTCCCCCACACAACTTTAGCTTTCGCGAGTTTCGGGAGCATTAGCTCATATTTCTTGTTTAACTTCTGCTGAGCTCGTCCTTTAATCTTTTAACTAAAAATTAACACTCTGGTTACTTCTGCTTTGAGAAACGTTTCTGAAATTTTGTTTTTTTTTGTGTGTGTTTTCTATTTAGAACTTGATGATAACAAACGGGGAAAAGGCGTACTGCGGCTCATAAGACGGCGGTATAATAAGAACGATAGAACAATAACGGTAATGGTGAGCTTACATCAGTAGCCTACAGTAACAACGTGACAAGTGATGCATAGTTTTATACTTGCATAGAAAATAGTGTTGGCGTAACAAATAAGAGTTAATCTTAAGAACAAAAAGACGAAAACTTGAATTAATTGAATTCGCTAACTTTACATCAGGTAGATTTTTATTATTACTTTTCAAGATCAAAATCAAGAATTTTACAACTTGTCATCGACTGGGAACAAACTAATTTTGTGAAAATAATCATATAGCCATATATTCAATTTAAAAGGCTGTTATGGCAAACTTGAATCTAAAAATTATGTTTTTTAAAGTATTTTAATTTTTTATCAATTGGGCAGGTGAACAGGTCTTGTGCAATAGCCTACATTTGAGCCACGCAGACTAAAAATAGATGTCTGAAACAAGGTTATCGACAACTAGAGAGTTGTATTTTTGCTACGTTAATAATGTATAGCGAATGCGCAAAGGATAGCGGTTGTGGTTAGTATTGCACCGGACGTTAACATTTCCTGCGCGCGTTGTGCTCAGCGGATATGACGCGGTGTGCGGAGATGAAAAAACGACCGATTGATAGCGCCGTACTAATATTAGCGATACGAGCATATACGATAATAGCAAACTACGTCATCGTGCAGTAAAGAGTGACAAGGGGATGGGGACGGCGGTAATGCCGCGGTAACCGAGGTAATTGCCGCGGTAATGAGGACAAAAGCCACGGTAATACCGCGGGGATGGGGATAGAATTTGCGTTTTGCGGTATACCCGCAGTAATTGGGACAACTACAACTTCATCTGTAATATAGATTTTGATTAAAGACATATACTTGTGTCATTTACATACACAGGCCTATATTTTCTGCAGTTAGGTCTACGGTACATATTGTATTTGGTGAAATGAACTGAACGCTAGTCATTTACTGTGATGATTAACTCTGTACTGCTTGACTTGTCAACTGTGGAGTTTATAAACGTTATTAATTTGCAGTACATTAGTAACCAAAAGTAGTAAAATGTGAGGATAATTAGCGGCAATCATTTTCATCCAAATAACAATGAAGATGGAGATGAAGATGGAAACAAAGTGTGCGGGGATGGGGTGGGGATGGGGATGCTAGTTCATCCCCGTGTCACTTTTTTATCGTGCAGGCAAAACGACAAAATATAGTTCTCTGTGACATATTCTGCATTCTACGCTAATGTCAATAAGCGGGGACTGTAGCAAAAAATGAAGTGGGTCCCTGTTCAAATGGGAAAACCAAGTTATCTTTTTCGCCATTATTTAAAGATATATTTCGGTGACAAACACACACACACACACACAGAAAAAGAGAGACACTCAGACACTATAATACAAGGCACAGGATATTTGACCAGCAGCCGGTCAAATAGCCTACAAGCTATTTGACCGTGACCGGTCAAATATCCGGCCCTGTGAGGGCCGGATATTTGACCGGTCACCGCCTTGAACAGCCTTAGCCGGTACGTACAACCACCAAAATGGTGGTCATAGATACCGGCTAAGGCCGTTCGTGTCCGTGCTGCGACGGTTGCCAGTCAAATAGTCACCGCGATAATACAAAACAAATACACGATAGACAAAGAACGATGAGCAGTAAAAGTATGCTGAATAACGTCTTTCGATCTGTAATTAGTTTACAAAGCCACATTTAAGCACGTTTTTATAACAAAGTTTTCTTGCTGTTTAGCACCTTATCGCGAATACTGTGACATTTGGTTTCAAAATTTTAAGATCATCGGCTTTCTATTTTGGTTCGTTCATGCGCTAATTTGCTGTTCGGTTCTATCATGTGGTCTATACAGGGTGGCCCCCCCCCAAAAACGGGGCCACTCTGTTATATAGCTTCTAACGTCAGAAATACTGCTTAGATCTACACGATTTTTTGCACAAATCAAGGTCGTTTCATTCTCAACACGAAAACATAAGTTATTGAAATTAATTATGTGCAACAGTGGCGCCACCTAGACCACTAAGTTACTAGGTTATAGGCCTAACTTATTTCTTAGCTTTCAAATTGGTGACACTGTTACTGTTGCTACAAACTGGTTCTGCTTTTGTCTGCATTTTTGTGAGCGGAATGCGGAATGTAGGCTAATGTAGGAGAGTATGTACAATTGTGCAGTTAACGAGTTTCGTGTGCAGAAGACGAACTGCGTACGCGGATGTGTGCACTCAAGTCGTGTCCACACCACAGCGGCATCTAACTGTGATGCATACGATTACGCCGTGATTACGGTGTACTTCAAGTGTTAATGCAGTCGCCGAACACGTAAGCTTATTAAATCGATATGACTGGATTAATTAGGTGCGGGGCCTGTGGCCAAAAAAATTAAGTGGGCCGATGATCAGGTTACGGCGGCTTGATGCATTGCCACAATTTATGCAAATTATGATAAAAATACACTTTCGCGCATTATGGAGTGGACGGACAAGTTTTGTCCATAGCCTATGTAATAGGTCGTGTGGCAGAAATCGTAAAAATGCCGTAGGCCTACTCGGATTGAAACTGATAACGCATTAAATGTAGTTCTGCTATAGGATCTGCCCGCTCTCGCTTGATAGTTAACATAAGCTAGCTTACGTTTATCTCCATGATCCCCATTTTTAAAGGGGGTAAGACGAAAAAAGGAGCTGAGAAGAGAAAGTCGGTTTATTAATTAAAAGTTATAAAGTATGAAAGTGAAATAGAAAGAAAGAAAATGGAAAGCAGGGGGAAAGCTGTGTCTTTACAATGTTTAGTACGAACTGACGCTGTTGTCACACGCAGCGTGGTTGTATTGCTTTAGTACAAGTGCGTCATTATTATGGACTCGCATGCGACCATCATCCTCTATATACACAGACGGACACACACTCCGTCCATCCGTACATTGGCGAAATGTTATATGCTCAGTACTCATATAACGTCATCGTCGTATTTCCGTCAGCTACATGCTGCGCTGTTGCCAACGCTGCACTCGCCATTCGCTGCGTGGCGCTACAGCAACTGCTATTATGCAGCGCAACTCAGTGTCTGAAAGCAAGCTACAAACAAGCTCGCTTGATCACGTCGTGAAAACGAACCTGATAGGAAGCCGCTGGAATGATTGTATAATATAAATAAGCGAAGATGTCGGCCCAGTGCTGACATATTATGCGGCTGTTCGTCTAAAGCTGCGCGACCCTGACTCTAACGTTTTGAGCTGAAAAAATTGTCTATCTCGTTTTGTTCACATTAATACAGTAAGTAAGTTTAAGGAAGTAAGCGAAGTGTGAATTTATGCAGGGCTTAGCGCAGTTTGTAAGCCTGAACGTGCGTGAAAGACGCAGTGACCGTACAGCCTGGCAGATTGTCTCAAACCTGGTTTCGCAAAGGTGAGCAAAATCTCAGGCGATCCGGCACTGCTGTCACTCGTCATCTGCACCTATATACTATGTCAAGCACATAAATAAACTTATAGTTCTATATTCTAGTTTTAATTTTGTGACGTCGTGGTATTTTTTTTTCTAAATTTCACATTAGTTTTCTATTCAACTTTCACAGTATACGTACGTCGATAGGCCTACGTTTTAGCCGACCATACTAAAACTACTAACGGTCGCGTATATAGCACGACTTGTTGCCCGTCTGTCTGTCGTCGTCTGTCTGTAACGTAGGCTTATGTATTGCGGCCAAACGGTATGTCGTAGAGAGTCGGCGATAAAGTTCCTATAGGCTGTCAATAGTAACTATGTGTCAATAGTGGCAGTGTTGTGAACGGGACGACTGAAAATGTAAGAAAAAAGCAAAAGAGTCAACATGCAGAGATGGATCGTGCAAGACTATAATTTGCGGCACAATGCAAAAGTGAAAATAGAAAACGTTTCACATTTTTCTGCATTTTTGTGCTTTTATGTTTTTGCTTTCTTGCATTTTCAGCGTTCCCTTCAAAACCAAGGGTGACCAGAAGTACTTGTTGTCGAGAGCCAGAAAATCTTACATGATAACTGCGTTGATGACCAAGAGGAAGCTGCTGAACAGAAGGAGTGTTCTCTTGCTTCCTTGGAACCGCCACTGTACGTTCAAGTTGTCGGTTTGCTTACGGGTATGGAAGTAGAAATAGCTCCGTGGCTTACGGCACCGGTATATTGTATACGTGTTGGCGATTCATATCACTTACGTCAGTCCGTATAACACGAAACAGCATCAGGAAAAGAAACCAAAAAACATGTTGCAGTTCATGGTTTGCCTGTTAGCTAATTATGCGAATGGATCAAAGCTGGTGATAAGCCTATAAAAATAATGTTTCGAGTGGCATAGCAGTGAGTGCAACAGAGAACTACATGATGTAACGCTTTGTTACTGCGAACCGTACTGAGGGTCTCTTCATGATGACTAACATGCAAAAAGTTAGGTTTTAACACAATCGATATTTTTACACATGTTGTATATTCCATTCAAATTGCTTTGTTGTTAAACTTATTTTTTCCATGGTAAGCTATTCTATTTAAATATAGTCAGATTATTATTATTTTATTATTTTTGTCTTAATTGTAACACCTCGTTGCACGCCGCACAGCCTAAAAAGAACTTAACCGTTTGTTTGATTGATAGTGTTGTGCTTTTGTAACAAGCTGGGTAGCGACGACGATGCAAAGTTTATTTCATCTAAAGAAGAAAAGTCGTGCATGTGCTGAATGATTATCTTGCCAGACGTAGATCGAGCAAATGTTGAATCGGCTAGCCTACTTGCACACATTTAATGATAATGAGCGGTCTAGTTAGTGCTAACTGATCTTTTTCTGGCCTTTGCCACTATTGAAATGGTCGTTGATCAGGTGAGCAATACAAGTCCATTGCTAACACAATTTCATGCTGACTATGAAAAAAAAACTAATGGCTAATCATGCAGTACGCGATAATTGCTAACATACTGCACGTCATTGTAGTTTAGCTAATTATTTCCAGCTAAAGCTGATGGATACATTGCTAATTTAGCGCAATGACACTGTTAATTCTGTGAACGTGTCTTATAGTTATCTGATACAATTGGTTCCGTTTGCTGCTTCATAACAGGAGTCTTAAGGCGTGTTTAGAGCGACGTTACTAAACTGAACCGAAATGACATGGTTTAGTTTCTGACATATTGCACGTCATTGTAGTAGCAGTAATGCATTACACAGTAGGCGCCGTCTAACGGCGTTGGTGGTCTACGTGACTATGCTCACGTACGCGTCAACCAATGACCAATGAGTTTGCCTTGCTTGCCCATTGGTTAGTTTGTCAAAAACAAAACCGTGTCAGTTCAATTCAGTTACGTCGCTCTGTACGCGCCTTTAGAACGTCGTTTACTCACCCGTTGTATGCCCACTGGTGCCACCGACCAGAGAGGGGGGACGTCCGGGGGGAACATGTCCAGGGGAGGAAATGTCCTACACCCCCGCGGTCAGAGACGTCGAATGACTGCCACTACCCGTCGGTGTGACCGCCAAGGAAAGTAGTCGTAATCAAACGTGGCGTCGTCTGTAACTCGGTGAAGTAAAAGGTGTTTCGCATTTTTTTTAAAACTGTAACATAAACGAAAATGCAATAAAATTGATTTGACGCAGAGAAAGTATTACGATAAACTACTGTTAAACCCGCGTAATGCACCTACATTAACTAACTGTTAATAAAAAAGTGCATAAAACAAATAAAAGAGAAATACAGAGACTGAAAATTACCGAAAAATAGGTAATACATTTTATTTTTTTGCATAACTTCGGCGAATGCGCAAGAATTGAAAAATTTTAACAATTTTGTTTTCGTTGCGATCAATATTAAATTGAATAAAATAATAAAATAAAATTTGCAACGTCCCCTTAATTTCTGCATTAGGCCTACTTTGCACTCTTTGCACTTTGTAAAATTATAACTTACACCAGTTATTCAATTCAAGAGTGGCACAGAAAGTCAATTTACATTGAATGCGTGCCAGACGTATTACGTTTTCGTTTACAAGTGTATACGCAAATTAACTTAATGAATTACTTGCATGTACCTACACGCATAAAAACGCATGCACATCAACTTATAAAACTAATGCAATTCAGTCTTTTATTGTTAGAATATGCAATCACAATCTTTGGTCTGACAATTGTTGTTCCGTTTGTCGGTCATGCATGATCAGTCAACGCGTTCAGATGTCAGTAAGTTGGCGGAGCGGCGATGGGTGGATGTCGGCGGATCGGCAGCGTAGACGCTGTAGAGGCGTGGCCGCAGCGACAACTGGACTGCTGCCTCTCTGAGCATCCGCATCCAGACTGTCTCCTTGACAACCATCAGCAGCAGCAGCACAGACTAGCGACCGACCGCGTCCAGGACGACACCGGCCTAACATGTCCTGTAACGAATCATACATATCGGTACAGTAAAGGCAGCGTCATTGACGGTGTTTGGCAAGTATCTAAAACAAGAAGCCCAGCTGTCGCTAGGACAGCCGAACGTACTGGTTGTCAGTGACCTTCAAGGTCATCCAAGATTAATGCTTGTTATGTAATTTGAAAGCCAATATGCAACTTACTCTTAGTGATCAATAGCAACCTTCGCCGTTTCCGTGATACGGCCACTTATAGCTTGAAACTTCCATTAAAAATTGCAGCCAAAGCGCTGCAGATGACATGGTTACTATTGACAGCCTGTAGGAAGTCGTTAGCGCCCTATTCGAGGGCATTATCGCCGAACCCTTATGCAACTTACCGTTTAGCCACAATACATCCATGACAAATAGACGGACGACGGACGACAAACGGACGACAACCATGCCAATAGCTCGACCGTTGCTCAAGTATGGTCGGCTAAAAACTAATTAAACTATTAGTTAGCAACTACTTTGGCGATATTGTTAACTAAACTAATAATTTTCAACTAAACTTTGCCAACTTATTTGCAACTATTTTGATGCTAAACGGTGCGCTAAATATTGGCCTTTTCTTTCACCGTCATAATCTGCAGTAAATTCGCAATTAAGCGATCGTAACAGATCGCATCACAGTCACACCACAACCGCGTCGCTACACTATCTTGTGAAAAATATTTGGTTTTAGAACAAGCGAGTTACAACACAACGAGGTTACCTTTCCAGATTATAACGCTTACTACACAGGGTGCGACAAAAAACATCTCCAACATTTTCGAGTGTAACTTAAACAAAAATTATCGGATTTTAATAATTTTTGATGTAAATATTTTTGACACAACTTGTCATCAAATCGCCGTTCACTTTCCCACCTCACCCGGTGTCTGCTTCTGCACTGCCTAGGGAAAACAAACCAAGCGGGAATGTTTTTGAACCCTGTATTTTGCATGCATTCAGGATGCGACGGCCCGACGGGATCGTTAAGAGCAATCGTTTTTTTTTAAGTTTGCAACTAATTTGGCTGCTAAAAAAATTCGAAAATCGGTTTACTATTTGATAAAGTTATAAAAAATAAAAGTCACGGGTTTAGTTTTACGAATCACCTAACAGCATCAACAGCAATTTTGACAATTTTACACCAACATCTCTTTATCACATGATGTAACGGCAGCAGTGGAAATGAAAAATATGCTTGCAGTATAAATAGAAATTTATTAAACCCAGTCATAAACGGCTGAAAGAACGCAATTCAACAGCTAAAACAGCTAATTAACCTCCGCGCTCTGCGTTGTGCTTTACGCATTAAACTGATATAGGCTTATGGCTTGTAGTAGGCCTACTTCTTCTTAATATTTTCAGTGATCTTCTGAGTAAACATATTCATTACAGTCTCTTCTCAATGTTTGTCGAATGCTCGTATTTTCAGCTGCTTTCAGTATAAATGCTATATCCTACCAAGTGATGTTAAGGCCAATATTTGGTACTTGTCCGTTAATTCACCTGCACCCGAATTAATCGCTAGAGTTAAGGTTAGGGCTAAGGTTAGGGATAGGGTTAGGGTTAGGATCAGGGTTAAGGTTAGGGTTAGCGTTAACAATAATAATTCGGGTGCGAGTGAATTAACGGACAAGTACCCGATATTTTCTGATATAAACAAACTGTGCAACACGTGTCTGATTTGTCGTCCTTCCGTGTTTGTTGCATGCGCATGTTTTTCGTGCATTAGAGCTTAATTTTAACGTTATGCGCTATATAAATTCACCTTTTACTCAGCTTTTCTAAGGCCCCTACTCGCATGCGTCCGTCTGTCCGTGATGATATGTCCTCATGTCTATGGATTTTCAGTCCTGCTCTTGCAGCGTTTTCGCGAAGGCATCAACGCACAGTGAAAATGTGAAATGTACAACGATAACGTACCGGTATGCAGTGCTAAATACATAATAGGGTAGTGGTGTGTGGCGAAAGGCAAGAGGCACTTACGTTAGTGATATCGGCGTGACTGATGGAAGCGGCGTATGAACGACGAATCTGTCGTGCTACGCTACGACTCTGCAGACACTGCTGCCGCTTACGACTCAACGCTGTTCTCACCTGTATACGTCATCATCATCATCATCAGCAGCAGCAGCAGCAGTAGCAGGTACAGGCTATATTCATCTACATTACCGACAACCAGTGCCAAATCGGACAAATAACATGCAGTTAAAGTTTAGAGGTGTCTACGGCTCTTCGTGGAATCGATCTCGGAGCCGCGGATACTGCTAGCATAAGATCACATGTGTTACCTGTCACCTGCCACTCGACCTAGGTGAACGCGCCCCGCTTTAACCCCAGCCAGACGCTGCTGGCAGACAGGCCGACACTCAATTCACCCACCCGAGAAGAATGGAAAAATGAGTTGACTTAGTTACATTAACTTTCACAATGTTGCAGCCAATCGGTCGTACATCTTACGCATTCAGCGTGAAGTAAGTGAGTTTGCCTCAGATTCAGTGAGTTTCTCGCTGACATTGTGCGCTTTATAAATTAAAATTAAATAAATTACGTAAGTTTGCATTACAAACTGTCTGCACGTCGTCCACTTTTGTAACAAAAACAATTTAACCTAAAACTATCGTTTAACGTAAAAAAACCTAGTAATTGTTAAATAAAGCTGATGGCCAAAAAAACTGAAATAGTAATTAACCCTAAAAATTTATTGACATAATGTATATCACACAAGTTTATAAAGTACAGATGTTACCTCTTTGTTGAAGAAACAGTAAATCAATGAAACGAATATTCCCTGCAACGTATCAACAAAGTCTTTTGGACATCAGCAAAATAATGCACATTTTGTATGTTATTACAATAAACTTTTATTATAATATTTAGCGTATCCAAAAAATCAGCTGCTTAATCAATGCTGTCAATTTATATTGTGAAATCAAAAACTTTCTGTATTATTATTTAATTACATCCATAATGGCCAATATTGCTAAAAAGATAGGCGCAATGTTTTGATGTAAATATCAGCGACAAATGTTGCTATTAATGTATTACTTTTTACAAATTTGTTAACGCACGTGCCTATAAAGACATTAGATGACCACCAATATGTGATGTACTTATAAGAACTCGCTGGCTTCGTTTTTGGACCAGCCTGTAGCAGTAAAGACGCAATCAGCGAATGGCTTACTTGAGACGACTGCAGAACGGCGTTGACAATGCGATAAGCCAGGATCGATACGCTGGCTTTAGGCTCAATGCTGAACAGAATTCCAGTGAGACCGAACAAAGGAAAGAGCGCCAGCGTGGCGCGAGCGGCAGTTCTGTGCCAACAGCCAACGACACTCGCTGTTAATCCCATGATTAATCGTTAAAAAGCTAACCACGTTAAATCGTCAATTTCTGCAAAGTTAACTATCAGATTTTTTAACCGTTACAGAATTTAGCAAAACATCGTTTAATGGAAACAAAAACAGTCATTAATCATCCGCTGGAAAAAGCTAAAAAAAGACCGATGTTCCATCCTACAAGAAAATGATTAAGCCTATTACCGTCAACTAATCTTACATCGGAAAATATTGTGAGGGTGATACCAAGATACCACTATGACGATTAGCAAACTAAATCTAGAAGCTAATACTGTAAATTGTTAAATTCGACACAGCAAAAATAAAATAGTGAGATAAGCACCCTGCTAAACTTTGTCTTCGCAGAGTTTCGCTGACCAATGTATGTAAAGTTGTAACGTGCGGCTGAATGACTGCAAGGTGTGCCAATTTAATATTAGTCATTATCATTTATATGACACAAATGTTCGCATGAAAAGCCGACAAAATGTTGTCGATATTTATCGTAAGTTAAAGTAAGTTCCTGCTGCCATTGAAGAAATTAATCAGCATTTTGCTGTACGAAAAGTTGGGAAAAAGATTGAGTTTACCTGATCTTGTGATCAGCATATGCGTTGTTGTCAGCATGCAACTTTCTGACGATGATTCTAACAATGTTGATTAGGAACAGAGCGTTGATCTAGCACATGCAACAACGCATGCCAACCAACCCGACATCTTCAGTTGAATCAATCAATTAATCTGTTAGTCAGTCAGTCTGTCAAAAATAACCACTTACAAAAATGAGCAGTAGTTGAACTAAAAAAAAATCCTAGTCGATATGGTAATCGTAGCAAATTGGCAGTAACAACGATAACACCGCTATTTGTTAATTCATTTTTAAATTTAGTTACACAGTGTATGCGAGATCGATAAGCGACGCATTGATGTTATAATAGCGAGTTGTTAACATTATGTCACTGCAGCAGAATTAAACGTATTTAAAGAATATGTGATATAGTTACTACTTTAACATGTAAGTACATTTCTACATGCACATCTAAGCCTACGCATGTGACACCGATGCATTGGTTACCAATACCAAAACGGCAGCGTATCTGTTCAAGACGGCCGTGTGTCGGCACTCGGCACGGTATGGTTCCATCTTACCTGTCGACATACTGTATCACATGACGGTCGGTGTCACATTTGCTCTGCCGTATCTGGACAACTAACTATCTGTTCAACGCACGACGAAGAACTACGGTGACCGCAGCTTCGCTGTTAGCGGTCCGGTCTCGTGGAACAGTTTGTCATCTGCACTTCGAGACATGTCACTGTCCGTATTTCGTAGGCGGCTGGAAACATTCTTCATGACAGAAGCTACTTGACAACTCGTAACAGTTGACTTGGCGCATTTGCTGCATTTTTTCGAACTTGCGCTACATAAACGGCATTAATAATAATAATAAAAGTTATACTCAGAGAAACTACAAGCATGGGCTGTTACCGTGAGAAAGGCGAGGATCGGGACGCATATAATCCAGGAATGTGGGAACTCGAACGATTTGTTCCAGCATTTGTTCGGATTGTAAATGTGCATGCAGATCGCCCAACTGATGACGATCGGAATCGCCAGTCCTGTAACAGATAGGCGGGTGTATACGATGCTCAAGAACTTTTAGATAAAATTTATGTTACCGCAGGTCAGTAGACAGAGCTAACAATCACCACATAATAGCGGGCCATACGTATGGCCATTATGTGCTTTTGCTGGCAAATAAATGATGATGATGATGAAGATGTGCTATGGCCATTACCAGCTTTGGAGAAAACACTTTTGGAACAAAGGAGTACGTCCTGTTTACATAAACCTCGGTATATTTTTAATTACTGGACTTTTACGGTGCATAAGCCCATGTGTTAGCACTAGCAGCTTTACTTACGTTGCGGTTGTAAGTAATTTCTTCACGAAACGGCATTAAATTAGCTCTAACAATGAGAAAAGTAAAACATATGTAACCCAAACGCTCGACCTGTGAGCATTGTTGTCCGAGAACTCCATCCCTCCCAACTCCCAAGACACCCCTCGCATCCATGCAGGCCTAAGCACGCGGACACAATGGTGGCTCGGTGGGTCTTGGGGAATTCGTAGGCAAAAAGTTGCAGCGAGCCTCAAGATTGGAACCTAGTCGCAGAAGAGCATAATGAACATCCGACGCAGATCAGTAATTTGTTAAAGCAGCCGCTGCGATTTTGACGTTATATCCCGATTACACGATCGAGCAAACATCAAGCAAACGTCAAGCAAAAGCAAATGTATTCAAAGTACACGTGCTAATTGCTCGACAGTGCTCGATGTTTGCTAGCATTCATCCAGCTAGCTCGACGAGCTATAGTAATCAGCATGCTAATTAGGAAGGCGGGCGGGTTGTAATTGGAAGGCCTATATAACACGTGATCAGCTGTGGGCTAAGGCTAGGCCCACATTTGAGCCAAGGGGCGGGGTTCCATCAGGCCTGCTTGATGTTTGCTCGATGTTTGTTCGATCGTGTAAACGGGTATTAGTTGGTATTAGTTACCCCAGCCTATGAAGTAGTAGGCGCAAAGCGGGTCGGATTTCTTGAAAACGGAGACAGTGAGACGCGCGTGTAGGAACAGAGCCTCGACGAACATCCAAGCCGTGTTGGCGATCATGGAGTAGTATACGATTGCCGTCAACGACTTGCACATCCAGTCCTGTCACAGTCAACCGAACATCGTCAGTCAGCGTCTGTCTGTGTCAGAAACTGCGACTCCGTTTTAAACCAGGCTAAATTTCTGGAATTAGTTGCCCTTAAATCAGCTTTCCACAAAATGAATATTAAGCCTATTTGTCGTAGATATTTGATAATGCATGTACAAGAAAATGCACAGCCCAATATCGGCGATATGCAGTCATCGCGACAATTTGTATGCTGATTTAAAATCTGAAGCTTTATTGACATTTCACAAGGTAGCGTCGCGACACACCAGGTCTGTTGAAATCTTCAATAATAGTGTTAGTACAATTTTTTTCCTAATTTTGACAGTGAAAAAAATTTGAAAATCAGTTAATATTTTACGAAATTGAAGCAGCCTATAAAATGGTGTCATTTTTGGCCCACGATATGTTTATATGCAATCTCAGATTATCGCATCGCCCGTTTCTTGCGATAGCACAGTTTTCGTGTATTTTTAACCCCATTAATAACAAGAAATCTGAGCTAATGCTCATGAGACGCGCGAAAGCCTATAGCAGTTTATGTTCGCAGGTTGTCTTGGGCTATCTCTATCCATTTCGTTGCAATTACGCTTCTGCAGCGAAAAATCGCCAAAAAATCACTAAAACCCTCTATTTTTAAGGTTTAAAGTCATTCAAGGTCATCGACGTTGACACTCCCGAGAAACTCGTCGCCAGTGCTTGTTATGATAAGCAGCATGTATTTGCTTATCTGCAACCATTTTCACGCTAGACAAGCCAACAGCGAATAAATAACCATTTTTAGAGGGGAACTTTTGTTTAACACCCGCGTGCGCAGGCCTCCTTGAACTTACAGGGTCCGGATGTTTACTGCTAAAATCTACATTTAATGCTAAAAATTTCGTACGCAGGTTGTCTTGGTCTATATCCAGCCATTACGGCGTAATTCACTCTTGAAATGCGTGTCGCAGCCCGAAATCGCGAAAAATTCATTACAACCCTTTACTTTGGGGATCAAGGTCATTTAAGGTCATCGATGTTAACATTCCTAAAAAGTTCGTCGCCAGTGCTTGTCATGATAAACAGCATGTCTGTGCATATCTGCAACCATTTTTACGTTAGACGAGCCAGAATAACGCCTTTTAAAGGGAGTGCCCTGTTTCGCCCCCTCATTCGTGGGGACCCCTTTCACCCAGCGGCATGAAATTTTGTTACGAAATACTAGAGACATTAGCTATCATATGTTTAAAACTCGAAGTCTCTATCTCACCTGGTCTTGAAACGATACCGGGTTGTGACAGACAGACGGACAGACAGAATTATCATAGCTAATACGCGCTATAGCTAGCTCTTCGCGCGTAAAAAAATGTAAAAAAAGTGTACAGTGTAAAGCTAAAAAATATAGTCTAACTTATTTTTAAGTTATTTTCTATTTTAGTCTATTATTATTGATAAATAATAGGTTGTTATGTGACTTCGTCCTATTAAATAGTTCATCAACGTCAATAGGCCTACTGCGTCAATATAAGTGTATTTTGTGGTAAATGCTCAAAACAACAACATGGGTGCATTGCAAGAAAGCCAGAAACAGTGATCGTGAATGGATCGGAAATATGGACCAGAAGCGTACAATGTTGCGGTAGCTGTACTGACGCCCGGTGACCAAAGGCTCAAACATGATGACGATGACGGCAGAGCGGACGATGAATGAGATGACAAGGTGTTTGTGAATTGTCACGCGCGAGCACTGCAGCGACCTACACAACGAACCGACTGATGCCAATCACTTTCTACTGCAATATGTGACGCCATTTACCTGTCCGATAAGTAGCCTACTGATTGGCTGTCAACATGAAACGAAAATGGAATGAAACGTCTATGTAATGTGACGCAGATCACAGCAAATCACTAGATGCGAAGCAGCGCGTTGCGAAAATGAATCTGCAACATACAACATGTCGTCGAATAGGAATAAAATGTTTCGCTTCGTTTTGTGGCGTTTGACTGCTACGAAATAAAGGATTGCTTAATTACTTATGTACTTTTTCTCGTTAATTGAAATTTTTCTCGCTTTATTTCTCACGGATCACCGACCAGCTTATATTTTACTGGTGCTGTTAATTTTCGTTAAGTGCGGCAGATTAAACCAATCCAGCTAATTTATGAGTGCACTGTAAATGTTTATTTGCTTACTTATTTACTTACCTATTCGTCTTTGCCGTCGAAATGCTGATAGATTTTCAGACAAGTTCCTAACAACCGAGGAGTCAAAAACTGCAGTGATATAGATGCGGAGCTGGTATGTTGTAACGTATTCATTATATCGGGCGATCGAGAGAAGGTCGATTACAGGCCGACGAGCACGCGTTGTTGTGTCGCAGAGCGATATAATGGCTGGACGACGTCACGCAATCTTAGCCTTCATCGCTGCTGCTGATGCGAATTTATTGGCACGTGTGATGCATATCAAGCAAAGTCCAGGAGCAGAATCCTTGGTCAGAGGGCCAGCGGGCAAAGCCCCCAAGAAAATGAAGCACTTTTAGTTCTTGGACGTTCAGTGGAAGCCGCAAATTTGTCCACTTTTCTACAATTTGGAAACGTAACTAAATCAGATATTTGTGTTATTTTTCGCAAAAAAATCATGGGTAGCTACGAAACTTTGGGAGGGGGAACAGAGCAAATCGGGGGGACTGTCCCCCCGGCCGGGACCTAAAACCGCCACTGGATTTAGGCACTCTTTCGGTGAAACTTTGGCGAAAATTTACTATCGTCAAAACAAGAACAAGAGTGGCAGACGGCGCATTCACCATGTCAGGGCCTTCAGTCTGAAACGCCCTGCTTTTTAAACTACAAAAGCCACGTCTTGGACTACGTTTTTATCACATTTCAAAAACGACGCCCCTTTGTGTGGATGATCAGTAAGTTTTGTAATAATGATAACTATGATACTATAATATAAAAACACGTTCCCGGTTCTTAGAAACAGATCAAGAAGCCGGTAAAAGAGCACCTGTCTGCGCTGCATTAAAGAGACGTAGTCTACGTACTTGAAGTAGGAGAAGATGGAGAGAGTCAGAACGAGCAGAATCAATGAGACGATGCTTCCGCCAAAGTAAATGTCACGCAAGATAATTGCTCCACTGATTTCCTACAACACCAGACCAGCGCGTGCTGTGCCTGTAGACAATCAGGCTTACTGCAGACGTCGATTGCAACGGCGTCATTAGACGTTCCAATTACATCACTACCGCTGCGAGCGTGGTTTATTATGAGGCCGTCCTAATAGGCCTCTGGTCACATTACGGTTACGGATGTTGTCCGTCCGTACCTACGACCAACAAAAAGGCATAAAAAACACTGCTGATAAAACGGCTGTTGCCGCTGCTTGCTGATACGCTGGCAAGTATCTGCAATGCATCATTTCGTGAAGGTGTATTTCCTGCATATCTGAAGGCAGCAGTCGTACGGCCTCGGCTGAAGAAACTGACGCTCAACGCAGACGACGTCAACTCTTTTCGACCTACATCCAATCTGAGCTTTCTATCAAAAGTTGTAGAGAGAGTCGCTGCGAGTCAGCTTAAAGCTCACTTTGAATCAAAGCATCTCTTGCCAAGCCGTCAATCAGCGTACAGAGCACATCATTCAACCGAGACCGCCATTATAGCCGTTCATGACGAGATTACCAGAGCGATCGACGACGGCAGTGTCTGCGCTCTGACGTTGCTTGATCTCAGTGCCGCTTTCGACATTGTCGACCACCAGACACTCCCGCGTGTACTTAACCGTCGGTTTGGAGTCACTGATACGGCCCTCGACTGGTGCTCGTCATACCTGAATAAACGAAGTCAGACTTTTTAAGTCGGTTCAGACCAGTCTGGCCCTCACACCTTGGACTGCAGTGTACCTCAAGGATCGGTCCTAGGTCCTCTGATGTTTATCAGTTACACGGAAGATTTGGCCGACCTCATCTCCAGTCATCAATTGAAATAACATGAATTTGCTGATGATACTCAGCTGGTTGGTCGCACTGAGATTCTAAAAGTGCCATCTACCATCGACAGCTTACAGCGATGTACTGCTAATGTTGGAGACTGGTGCGCATCTAAACGTCTGAAACTGAATGAAGACAAAACAGAATTCATGTGGTGCGGGTCGCGTGCCAGTCTCAAGAAGATCGCGAGCAACGACTTGTCGCTACGAGTTGGCAACGACGTCATCACATCAGTCAACGCTGTGCGTGACCTTGGTGTCACGCTCGACTCCGAGCTAACAATGCAACGGCACGTCAACAAAGTCGCCAGTGCTTGCTTTTATCACATTCGACGGCTTAAACAGATTCGACGGCTAATTGGGCCGGAGGTAACAGCCACTCTCATGTCGGCGTTCATACTGAGCAAACTGGACTATTGCAACGCTATACTAGCTGGTTTGCCAAAATCTACTATTGCACCACTTCAACGTGCTCAGAACGCTGCAGCCAGACTGATCGGACTTGTCGCTCCTCGCAACCACGTTACAAGTATGCTGCAACAATTACACTGGCTTCCGGTGCAATACCGCATCACCTATAAACTGTGTTTGCTGATGCATTTAATTTACACGTCACAAGCACCGTCTTATCTTACTGACATTGTCACACAAACACCCAGTGTCACATCACGAACACTACTTCGGTCCGGCAGCAGTCTTCGCTATGAGCAACCACGCACACGACTGAAGTTCGGACAACGAGCGTTTTCCTACGCTGCACCAGCTGTGTGGAACAGTCTGCCACCGTCACTTCAAGAACTATCTGACACTGCGTTATTCAAACGATACTTGAAAACTTTACTGTTTCAGCGAGCGTTTTATCTCTGAGTAGTTTTTACTTTTTGTACATTATCCTTAGGTTTTATTTTAGTTTTTAGGTGTGTTGTACACCACTAATCACTTTTGTAAGTAGTTATTTTTTGATTGATTGATTGATTGTGAACGTTAACTACGACCAAAATAAATGTGTGCCAATTTTTATTTAAAGGCTAGAGGTCAGATTTAAGGTTGTCAAGGTTGCGCAATATAGCTAAGCGCACGACAGCATATTATGCCGACATTTTCATTCGGAAATAGCCTAATGATGCTGACGAGTAAGATAATGTTCATCATGACTTTACATCACTCTGACATCTCTATTATTTACGTTGAAACTGCAAATCCGTGAAATTTTTGATGAAAGCTGAGAAATGTCGCTATTTTTTCATCTGTACCTCTGTCCATGTGCCGAGGTTCGGTATCGGCTGCTGAGACTGCATGCGCAGGTGTGACATAGACTGGTTGTTATCCAAGTGTGCAGGCAGAGCTGCTGGAAACTGGAAGCATTGCGAGTAGTTGGTCTTATCACTCAGCCAATCACCCGATGCGCCGCATGCTCTGTAGCCGACCACACCTGAACAGGTAAGCCAGTCACACTGATTATAGGATTCGCACGGCACGTGCACAATAAAAATGCAATCAAATACTCGTACGAGTTCATCACAGAGCAGAACGTGGCCTACCAATTTGCTGAGAATTTGTTGTATTGCAGGAGTTTGCATAATAGTTGTAATGCAACAGAATTAAACGAAGTCGACAACGATCGCTTCTAGTTGTTCTGCAGTTGTACTGCGCGAATCTTTTATACCCCGTTTACACGAAAAAGCATACATGAAGCAAACATGAAGCATAAGAAGCAAACGTATTCAAAATACACGTACACGACGTGTGCTCTAAATTTGCTTCATGTTTGCTTTATCTTTGCTTTATCGTGTAAACGCGATATTATTGAAACATGGTCACTAATCATCCGCAGACGCCCACGGTTAAAAACTTTCAGCAAATGAATTAGCATTATCTGCAAAAGCCATCGTTTTGCACAAACCTACCACATAGCACGCACTCGGCTAGCTCACTCTATTGTTACTAGCGCTGAAAAATTGTGTCAAAAATCTACATTAATTTTTGGGTTATTAAAAACCTCAAACGTAGAAATCTAAGGTTTTTAAAATTTTATTAATTTCACAAATACAAATCAAATTTAATTTCATGTTTTATTTGTGATTTTTTTGAGTTCACATTACGTCATTTACTGAACAAACACGGTGTGGCATAAAATGGTGTATTTTATTTTTTTATTGGGTTTTAAAATTTGTATCTCGTCTTTTTTGTGTGTGCTAGACTCTACAAACCTGTAAACTCTAAAAGAAACATTTAAAAACCTTTAGAGCCTAAAAACTTTTCCCCAAAACCTATGTTTTTCTAACCCTGATCGTTCTACTGGAAGAATCTAGTGAAGGTGGAAGTTTCGAAGAACACACCGAAGCGGTTTCCGCGTTGCAAGTGAAATTGATGAGCACAAAGCCCAATTGTCAGCGCTAAACATATACAGATCACAGACGGTCGAAAGTCTTAATTGTTTTTCATTTGTACACGCAACAACGCAAATCCACGGTGGTCATTGGCACAGAAGTGAACCAACTGCAGTCACTACATTAAATATTTACTGGCGAGTATAGCCCAAACTCCAGCACTCGACTTGTTGTAAATTTCTGGGCAGGCTGCTGTAAATGGGCTGTACAAAAGTAAACTTGCAACGTGAATTTTTGCGGACGTTTTGCATAATTTGCTTTGCAATCGATATACATCTTGCTTTGGTTGCACGTACAACACGAAGCACAAAAACATCCACAATGCAGATTTAAAAAGTGGAACTTGAACTTATATTTGCACGACTTTTAAAAATCGGTCAGTGTTCGACACGGAGTTATGACGAAAACTTTATGCCAGATTGTGTTTTACTGTACTGGCCACGTGAAAGCAGCTCCTGTCCTGCGTTGGTCATTGAGTCCCTGCAGTGTGTATAATATTTCTAAAGCCTTCGAGACTGAATTGATAAAATTTATGAATAAATAAAAAAGTGCTGTGTCGACACGGTACGGTACCGGTGAGGTTGTGCGGATATGTCCACGGACACGGCTGATCGACGGTCGTGTTAGTGGGCGTGTCAGGCCAGCAGCTGTAGCCGTCCCACACTGCCTTGCAGAACACGTCACCAGCTGCATACAGAACAATCAACAACACACCGTCTCACCCAAACTCAACTTGTCTCGACTTGTTGTCTGTTTATTTGTTGTACAGCATGATGTGCAACAGATCTAGAGCCGCAAGTTTTACAAATAATTCTCATCCAGATCAAACTCCCATTAGGAAAAATCCACAACACATCGTCATCAGTAGACATTTCATTGTATACGAACTAATTTTGTACGTGGTCCAAAAAGGTCACAACTAACCAAAATAGTGGAGTTAAAAATAACCTTCGCACGTGTGCAATAAAACTGCCACAGAACTGCAATAAAACGACTGGGAGAGGTCGCCGCCAAATTCATTTAGTGTGACTTTATCACAGCGCAGAACGTGCCAGTGCTACAATCTTGCAGTGAAGGTGTGTTTTGTTATGCAACTACGATGCAACGCAATAGTGTTTTATTGCACAAATTTCATAGTATTTAATTGCACACGTGTCCTCAATAACTGGCGTAGGGTGGGGTAGACACCGTGTTAGAAATTATATTGACAAATCTGATTTTAGTACAAATTAAGCAGGATTATAAGTATTATTACTCAACTCAGTACACCGCAAGTTGTGAGACAGATACCACACACATTCTTGTAACATAACATACTTATGTCCACATTTTTACTCTTCGCGCGCTACGTTCCTAACACGTGCAAAGAAAAGTATATAAGATCAGTGTAATATTAAGGACCGACCGACCGACGACCGACCTCTGTTCCTGGAAGAGTTTTCCTGGAAGAACTTCAAACGGCCATATCTCCATAACGGTGCCAGATAGACGCATGGTCACTATAAACCACCCATAGGAACTTAGAAGTCGACCGCCGGGAGTCGAATGGTCACGTGACCGATGACGTTAGAAGAATACAAAAAAATGATGCGCGCGAGGACTACATTAGATTGGTTACAATCTAATAATATTTCTTGCTAACAAATAGCTGGAACCAATTCTCTGCCACACTTACATGTATTCTATAAAATTCGTTCAAGAGTGTCACACATCGTTACAGTAAAACCTTGACAAAATATTAGTGTCAGAAAAAACACAACCTGTAGGCTATATGCAGGCTTTGTTTTCATTTTTTTCTCACAAAGATTAAAAAATAAACAAAAAGCCTAGCTTTCGCTAGGATAGCCAACCGTACTGGTTGTCAGTGACCTTGAAGGCCATCACAGGTCGTCTCATCTAAAAGGGTGTATGCCATTTTATTAGCGAATCACAGTAACCTTGACCCTATCTCTCACCGTTTTCAAGATATAGCCACTTATAACTCGAAACTTTCTACTAAAAATTGCGGCCATACCGCTGCAGATGAAAACATGGTTACTATTGACAGCATATAGGAAGTTGCCAACGCCCTATCTCATGGCACCATCGCCGACCAACTACGTCTTACCGTTTGGCCACAAAACCACACGATTGGCATACCGTAGTGCGTTATAACCCTTCAAGGTCTTCCAAGGCCAATGATTTACATGTCATTTGAAAGCCAATCTGTGACTTTCTATTAGTTATCAATAGCAACCTAGGCCATATCTAGCACCGTTTAGCCACGGTACATCCGTGACGGACAAACGAACGACAGACGGACGACAACCATGCCAGTAGCTCGACCGTTACCTAAGTACGGTAGGCTAAAAATTGGTCGACATTCTATAAAGATATAGATAATATCATGTACCATTTTTGTGTCAGTTCAGTAAACAATTGCTTTACATAAATTTTCACACTGACATAAATTTAAAATGCACTGCTTTATTTCACCATACGCTGGTAAGAAAATTATCCATTACTTGCCTAGAAATGCCTGTAACTTTGGTTTTATATATGCGTTATATCAGCTATATGGGTCAATTTTGGTCATTTTACGTGTTTAATATCTCAACTTGCATATAACTATAAGAAAGGCTTCATCGGTCACTGTGACGTATCGTGTACAACGTATGTCAAGCGTCACAAGCCTATCAAAAGTGCAATACAACGCTCCGTACTAAGAGGTGAACCAACACTTCAAACAGCATATGTAGGCAAAATGTTCTACGATTTATGTTAGTGTAACACAAAAGACGTAAGTTTTCTTACATCCTTTATCACGCAGTAATAATAGGCCTAGCATTTATTATTTATCCTTTGTGTTCAGTCAGAAAACAGCTATAGCCTAGTCGGTCCGCTGATCCTGTAAATTTTACATGGTGCTGTCACGCATGTCAATGAAAGGCAGATTAATAGTTGCTAAGAACAGACGTACAGAGCGTCAAGTTGCGACAGATCAAAGACAAAGATACGATCACAGACTCGGCTGCATCCTGTATCTTGCGACTGCAGTGAAGTCGTTAACTTATTTTTTTCAGTCGACGATGTACACTCATAGCATGGCTGCACGTTGATGTCACATTGCAATTTCTTGCAATTAACTATGTTATGGCAGTGGCTTAAATATTAAGCTGCCAACAACAAAAATAGATCAATATTTTAAACTTTTAATAGTTAACTACACCGTTTATCAAAAAACAAGCCACTTTTATGTTTAAATAGCTGCGTAAAACATTGGTCGTTTATACGAGGGGCGTTCAGAAAGTTTTGCAAGTCAATATGTTAAACTAAAAAACTTTTAAAAATTTATACACAAATAGAACACATATTTCTCCCGAACTCGTATGAGCTCAAAGAGAATGTGATGTCATATGACGTCATAAAGCGTTAAACAGGAACAATTTAGAGTGCCAATTTTCACAACTTACAATCTGGGAAGCACTGATGTGTGGCAGTCTGGGAGCGAGCCCCAAAGATCTCCCCTAAATCTGGCACTGCACTGCAGTCTAGTTCCCAAGCCAGCAAGCTGTTCGCGCCTCTGGCTTTGTACAATTAGACCACCAGAAACATTACTTACAGTAGGCCTAACTATTATTATCTGTCCCATTGCTATAGCATAGCATGAGACAGATTATAAAATCACTTGCGTCTGTCTGTCATTCTGTCAGTCTGTCTGTAAACACTCCTACGGCCGCAATTTTGATTCGATTTTGATGAAACAATGAATTTATGCAGCCATTTATGTTGAGTATCGCCGCGATGTTCCGTGACAAAAATTATCAAAATCGGTTATTGTATTACAGAACTATTCAAAAATGCGGCTTGTTTTTGTGAGACACGGTGTATTCCAGAAAGTACGTACCGGTAGTTTAACTGCCTGTAAACTATCAACTACTTTTATGTATAGTTAAACTTTAGAACCAAACCAGTTTTAGTAGCTAAACTACATAGTTAACCATAACGTAGCTAACTATGCTGCCCATTATATCACTGGCAGTGGTTTGCCAATATTGCAATAGAACTGCAGTTGCAATAAATCTTATTTTGTTTTATTGTGGTTATATTGCGCACGGGAGGACTGCTGCGCAAAAGCAAATTTACGTCGAGTCGTCGTCGGCAACCCTTCGCGGCTGTTTGAGCTTGCTTCTAGTTTACTTTATCGCACATAAGCGAGAAACCAGCGTCCTTACCGATGTACGGGCTGTTCCTCCACGCCTCAATGAGACAGTTCCGTTCGGGAGCTTCGACGTCGACTAATGCTTCCAGCTGCCAATCTGTCAAGTTGTCCGGCACTGCGACGTCCATTGGAAGAGTCCCAGTCGTCACATCCATGACGTCACGGCTGACGTCACCGGCCGGGTTGCTGAAACAGTGATTCTTGGGCGAGTCTAGACTCGACACGACCTGCAGATCTGCTGCCTACACAACAGTTTTCTATACTGCCCACGGCTCACATAGACGCGTTTTATTTACATACCGTCGCGACAGTAACGTTGTCGCCGTGCGCTCATGCTGACAACATCTTCGTCGCAACGGTATTAAGTCAAGTCAACTAAGTCTAAGTCTTTGTCAGCTATAGGCAGAATAGCTAACAAATCGGAAGTCGGAAATGTTCTGATACAGATTGTGTACATTTACTATTGATGTAACTAAACATAGCCTACAATAGTTTTACACAGCGCAGTGGTAATCTAAAGTCATCGGATAGTTTTACCCACATATCGCATCATTTCATGTGTTCTGTATACGCTTCAATTTAA
>Ga0209671_1000109_pt1 | contig 37828 bp, 25 predicted proteins | sample WorMetHERISLAND2_2_FD_187401 | JGI IMG/M metagenome (GOLD analysis project Ga0209671, IMG submission 187401) | Marine gutless worms symbiont microbial communities from Max Planck institute for Marine Microbiology, Germany - Olavius geniculatus... | ecosystem: Host-associated > Annelida >...
GTTTATACACTTGTTAACGGCAACATTTAAGGACTTGCACATCGAAAACAGCAAAAATTACACAAGGTGATATTATTCAGCAGCACATTGACGCACCGTCAGTGTGATGCAGGCAATATCACCTTTTGTAATTTTTGCTGTTTTCGATGTGCAAGTCCTTAAATGTTGCCATTAACAAGTGTATAAACTGATGTTTTGTACATTTATATTATAATAATAATGGCGCACTTGTAGTGCGCCAATTACGAAATGTACAGTAGGCCTAGAGCAAACAAGATATAGCCTAGCATACATGCATACAATAATTATGCCTAGACACAAATTACAATAAAACAGCTAAAATGATTAAAAAACAACTAATCTAAAAACGCTAAGTTAAAACAGTGATAAGCGTTTTTCCACATAAAAGTTGGTCAAGTTAAGAACAATCAGATTGGTTTACCGGACTATAGACCTAAAGATGTAATCTGACAATAACACGTATAGATGTTGGTACGCCGTTTGCGGACGTGTAAGCTTATGCGACCGTCCTTCTAGTGTCCACTGCATGGAGCAGCCGCCCACTGCACTGCGCCTGGTGTGCAGTGAGCCGGTCGGCCGGCTGACGCGCGATTCGCCAGCCGCAACGGACCCGTAGGCCCTATACGTTATTTTCTGTAGGTTTCTGACTTTAGCTAATCTTGACTTTTAATCTAATAAAATTGGCACACCTGTTACTCGTCCCATGGGGAACGTTCACGTTAATTTGAGTTTTATTTTGAGGTAGGAGCCCGCGAAGAACATACAGACGGACGGACGTGCACGTCGCATAATACGGCCTATTAGGATGGCCGCATAATAAAACATCACCAAGATTTACGTCAGCAGACTGTCAGCAGTACAAGAACTATGTAGGCCTACTATGGAACTCCAAAGTCTCAATCTTCATTCTAATGACGTCATATACAACTGTAGACGTTACCTGCGTTTTTCACTGTCTGTCTTTGCATCAAGACTTCGGTTTTCTCAAGTCAGTCTCGCTTAGCCTCTTAACTGAAACTGTCGATAATTCATTATTGGGCTATTCTCATTAGATGGCCGAGTGACTGACTGATCTGTCTATTCTGATCATAACTTGCGCGTGTGGGAGATAAATTGTCAGAAGCGTATCTTAAGTCTTTACTCTTTAGACAGTGATCATGATACAAAATTATTATTATTGTGCAATAAGCACTTCATATTTTCACACGTTATATCCATTCTAATTATTTGTCTTGCGTTATCTTCTCCCGTTCAGGCCTACGTGTAATGATAACTGAAAGGGCATCTGGCCAATAACTCCAGCGCTTGACAGAAGTTTCAATACAGAAGGTCACTATCATCCAAATGTATTCAATGAACCGAGGTGATTAAAATAATTTACCTACTGAGTCTTCTGAATCTTAATACTGCTGTACTTTGTACATTCACCGTTCGTGACAGCGATTTTTGGTTCTGTATTTTTTTGATTAACGTATATTAGTTTTTAACATCTGAATACGTAGTCCTTAAAGTCACGTTTTGACCATATTGTGCAAATCTGTACCAAACGCCTGAAAAAGAAAAATTAAATAAGATTTCAATACTGGTAGGCCTACTTAAAAACTGTGATCTAATCACTGAAACATAAACGATAAATCAACTAGCAAGATAGCAGAAATACAACGGCACTGTTTCACAACCAACAAAATTTATTTATGATTCATTTCATGTATCAGAATCACCAGACAAAACTGCTATGAATTTACACACTGAAAAATAATAAAATAGTGCATAACCTGAGAATCGTAGAAAATTCCTGAATAAATCAGTCAAGCAGAATAACAAAACAGTTTTATCATCACACTATATCTGGAAAATCAAAACTTGAGTTGGTAAAGCAAACAGTGGTTATCACTCAGTACTGTGCTGCTCAGATATCTCTAATATCGATAATCACCATATGAATTTTACACAGAATAAACTGCCACATAAAAACCGTCAGTAAAAAAAACATCCACACCATTTTTACGCGCGAAAGCAGCCGGACTGCTTTAGCGCGTCTTAGCCATCGCATTTCTGTCCGTCTGTCTGTCCGTCCGTCTGTCACACGGGTGGATCAGTCAAAAACGGTGCAAGCTAGGATTACCAAATTTTCACCGTCGTCTGCTTAGAAGACTCTAGTTTCAGGATCCGTAAAGCTTTTCCATAAATTCGGAGCGGGTCACTCTGAACGAAGGCGCTAAATGAGAGGAGGTAGGAAAAAGTTGCGATTGTTAGCCAGTAAGTGGCTGTATCTCAGTAACGGTGCGAGATAGGGCCTAGGTTACTATTAATCACTAATAGAAAGTCGTACACTGGCTGTCGATTGCCACCGAATTCAACGACCTTGGATGACCTTGCACGCCAAAATGGGGGTTTTATGGATTCTCTGGCGATTTCGGGCTGCGAGACACATTTCAAGAGCGAATTGCACCAAAATCAACTAAGACAGACATGGAGGAGCTGCATATGAAATTTTCAGCATTGAACGAAGATTTCAATGGTCTTAACTCTCGATTTTCTAGGTTCAAGAAAACCTGCACATGAGGGCATCAAAGAGTGGTACTCACCATTGTTGGCCAGTCTTTCGTGAAAACGGTTGTACAAAGTGTGGCAAAAAAGTAGCCCCCTCAAGTTTTTCGCTATTTTCTCAGCAATCGTTTGAGATTTTAATGTGAAATTTCACAGCTTCATTTACTGAAACCTTTTACATCTAACTGTTAAGTAAAATGTGATTCTGTTCAAAAACAACAAAGTTATAGACTTTTTAACATGGCCGCCTACCGATTTTTCAGCATTAAAATGTGTTCAAGCTAAAATGCTATTTAATTTTCAAAAACCAGTTACCATGTTACTGCCGATGACGTCACAGTGTCGTTTTGATAAACAGTAATTTATTTTGTTTATAAATTATTACTTAATTACCGTTCTTTTAAAGCAAGCCCTGGCTGCCCACCGGGTTCAACTTCCAGCAGGACAGCGCGCCAGCACACACAGCGCGCAGCGCACGGAACATGGCTGCAGGCCAACTGTTCAGATTTCATCACAAAGGACCAGTGGCCTCAGAATTTGTCAAATATAAACCCAGTGAACTATCATGTGTGGGGTGCAATGTTGGAGGCTTACTGCAAGCTTAAAACAAAGCCGAAAACAATTGCCAAAGACAAGGAAGCACTTCAGGTTATCTGGGGCAACCTGCAACAAGAACTGATCGACAAAGCTGTGAAAGACTTATAAAAGTAAGCGACTGAACGCTTGTGTTGGAGCTTGGGGCTAGCGGTGGACACTTCAAACATTCACAATGACAATGAAATTCTGGCCTCTGATCATTAGTTAACTGTGTTGTTTCAACGATGTTATTAAATTGGTGTTGTAGCCTGAACATTTTTTAATGCTGAAAAATCGGTAGGTGGTCATGTTAAAAAGTCTATAATTTTGTAGTTTTTCAACAGAATCAACTTTTGCTCGGAGGTTAGATGTAGAAGGTTTTATTAAATAAAGCTGAAAAATTTCACGTTAAAATTCCGAACGGCTGCTGAGAAAACAGCAAAAAACTTTAGGGAGCTACTTTTTTGCCGCACCCTGTAGATAAGCATGGGCATGCTGCCTATCACAACAAGCACTACTGACGAGCTTTTCAGTCATATCAACATCGGTGCCTTTGAAAGACCCTGAACTTCCAAAATAAGGAGTTTTATTGATTTTTGCGATCTTCGGCTGCAGCGCACACTCTAAGCATAAACTGCGATGAAATGGCTGGAGATAGACTGACAGTTTGCGAACAGGAACTGCTACAGGCTTTCGCATGTCTCGTGACCATTAGCTCAAATTTCTTGTTTTGTATCTATTTGGCAAACACAGACGGATTTAAGTGATTCTTTCATTCTCCTATATGCTAAGATGAAGTGCAGAAAAAGCTAATATAAAAATCTGCCATCTTGCCTCAAAGTAACAATGCATGAATGAATTCAGTTGAACGGCAGATTGATTCTGTGAATACACACGTCAATTACGTGGTACCATGTGTATACTGCATTGCAGTGTCAATCAAAATGAAATAAATAGTGATGAAAATTCTGTCCAGTCCAGCATCAAACTATAAATGATTGTCTATTTCCCTTCTGAAATTTTCATCGAAAACCACCTACAAGTTCCGGAGTACATCAATCAACCAAAGGAGAAACACACAGAAAAACAAAATATAACCTCACCAGATACAGAAATTGAGAGCACTATCAAAATGACTCAGTTCAGTAAATGCCTGAATGTAATGTGTGTGAGCCTCACTGTTAGGCTGTTGCATTACTGCAGTGACTACATCAATTTCACATCAACTGTCTCAACAACACAATACTAAATGGTAATTAAAATATTTCTGGAACCTAACGCCGATGCTATAAAAATGTGACCGTTATTATATTATTATTATTAACGGTTGTAATTTAAAGTTAAAATGGCTTGGTAAGTGGATGGAGCTACATTGTACAACGTACCTAAACACAAGCTTGCATTATAGCATTGAGTTTTGCATCACACTTGACACATTAAGCCTACGAGTCATTTCATAGACGCGTCTTTCCAGCCAATCATCGGCACTGATACTGACAACGAAAAACAACAACAAACATCAAACTACAGAAACTAACACAAATAGCCTAAATAACACTGACAAACTACCCATACACACAAAAACATAATGCTACAGTAACAAACAAATGCTCACTTGCACGTGCATGCACATGCATACAACCTATTCCTCACAAACGTGACGCACATGCGGCAGCAGACTACAGCAGTTATAATGACAGCACCGAACAAGCAGAATCTTCGCTAATATTCTGTTGTTTGTTGCAAATAAGATGATAGAAGTAATTTTACACAAAACGACAGACAAATTGAGGCCTTTAGTTTGTTACTCCCATGTTAAAAAACATAAAACTACCACTAAAAACACAAAACAACGCATAACATGTAAAATCATAGGCCAAAATACAAATATGTACAATAAACAGCTTGTATTGCTTGCTGCACACTGAGGTCACACAACATTTAAAGCTTCTCACACCATGCTGAATACATATAATACAATGTCACACTATGTACTTGCTGTCATCCACCACCAGTTAACAGCAGTCTCAAACTCACGCAGGCTTTTTTACACTTCAACACTGTGTCTGCAAAAACGGGCCACTTTTATTTTTATTTGAGCAACTCCATAAAACTTTTTGGCATAAAGAAACTTGACATAAATCACTATTCATTGTCGTAAATAATGTTGACTTCAGCATTTCACAAGGCAGTGTGAGTGAGTGAATAGGGTTTAACGTCCCACCCGACACAGTATAGGTTATTTCGGGGAAGGCCTTTGCAGGCAAAATTGCACATACACATAATAATAAAAGAAGTTTAACCTTTATGAAACACAAAACACAAAAAACGACTGTAACCTAAAATTGTAAGAACTGCCGATTATATTTCTGTAAATGTATCGAAAATGGCAGTTCTAATAATCTTCCCTGTTTTCCTCCAGTCATCAATCTCATAATGCTGACAAGGTAGTGTAGCAACAGCATTAAAGTGAGGTGGGGGCATTGGGCAAACTATAGTCGTTTGCATCAAGTTTCTTCACGATGTTGCAGGCCAAAAATTATTAAAATCAGCCAATGTTTCACGGAGTTATTAAAAAAAAAATAAAAGTGGCACATTTTTTTTGACAACATGTAGAGATCACACACACTGCCTGCTAGCTGCTTCTGCCTGCTGGAGACCAACTCGTCAGTACCATTTGCCAGGTGCATAGTGCAAAACACCATCATAATAAAAATAAACACACCTACCTACAAAAAATACAGTTACACAAATCATAACATTGCAATAATCCTGTGACACAACACAAAATTAAATAAGAAAATGCTGCATGACATGCCACCAAACATGCAATGAAACAGACAACCAAACAAACACACGCACTTCCCATGCGAAAACACAGCAAATTATTTATCAGATAAATAAAGCTAAGTTAAATTACTACAAATCACTGTGATGACGTGCAGCCTACAGTGCAGAAACAGTGCCTAGTGAGAATGACTTTTATCATTGTGCAGACAAAAAAATGAGGTCTTGTTAAAAAGTGCGAGATAATACTTTAGTGCAATGAAAACACCCCGTGTTCGTTCCCAACATATGGCACTAGATGAATGTGTTTTGACTGACTGACAGATAAAAACAAAAATCCATATGAACAAAAACTTTAAACAGTTCAAACAGCCCCAAAAAAACATTTACATTTGGGTTTGAGAATTTAAAACATTGTCACTAACTACCAAACTGTACTTTCCAAAGTTTCCATACTTACTTTCTTATGTATACAATTCAATAAAATGCATCAACAATAAAAAACCCCAAAACAAGAACAAGACATAAACGTACTTAGACCAACTACCCCTAACCCTCATGCTAACTGTAGCCATACTGTTCTGCAAATATCAGTTCTTTATCGCTCCAACGCATACCGTCAGACAAAAATAGTATCCCCAAAATAACAAACAGTAAACCCAACAAAAGATTAACTTGCATTGAGCAAGTTAATCTTTTGTTGGGATTCAGCTCATCTGCATTATGCAACATCAAGCTAGAACAAGCTAGGACATGCATAAGTTCATTTATGCAATTGTTTGAGATTTTAATTTGAAACATTTCAGTGTTATGGGACAGACACAGACTACAGAAACGGGAATCAGGCATAATTAATAATATGCCAAAAACACACATTGCCAACATAACAAGAAAAGTGTAAAAATTAACAAAATGTGGACTTGAAATCTCAACACCGCAGCTTACTGGCCTAGGATAATGAAAATGAGTTAGTCAGAAAAGTGGCCAATCTTACAGCAAGCACTATTCTAATGCGACAAAATGAAGGTGACAGACAACGACATTTATTAAACAGAAGTAAAAGTAAACAGAGTCTGAACATGTATAAGCTCAGCTGTCAGATTATCCACAAGGTGCTCAGAAAATAAATATGTGCAAACGGTGAGAAACACTCAGCTACAATGCAACATAAGTATAAACATGCACCAGTACAATTGCCTAAAATGTGCTCAACTGAGGTTCACTTCCATCTATTTACAATGTCTCGTGCACAGCATGCTACACCGCTGCATGGGTTAAACAGCCTGCAGATCAAGCCTTGGGCCAAAAAATTTTGCAACGCAAAATGTGCTACGATGGGCGGTTTGGTGGGTCGGGTGGCCTCATTTTGGCATAAACAAGCCAATTCCACTTGCAACGTTACAAACTCACAATTCCCTTCACAGTCCCAAAAAATCCATCAACTTAATGTCCAAAAGAAACTAACATCCTCTTCCACACTACAAGTCATAGTGTTATATTACAATACTATAGAACATAAACATTAAACACATAAATTACCGACAAATCTGGCTACCGCCAGTCAGTGAGTATGATGAATGGTGGAACAGAAGAGTTAGTAACTAGAAACATTTCAATGACGTAGAAGTGAGAGCGGGCTGATCATGGACAGCCTGTGGTCAGTGCCGGACTAGTGGCTGTCGTCTGTCGTCTGACTAAAAGTGCCTAACAATACATTGCAATCATTGACTATTTTCAGAAAGTGGAGATCATCAAAACTGATACTACAACTATGTCCTAAAAAAGCATCCCCGACATTTTTGACTGTAACTTGAAAACCAATTACCAGATTTTGATAATTTTTGGTCCGAAAATTCGTGACACAACTTGCCATCAAACGAACGTTCAGTTTTCTACCTCACCCAATGTATGCTTCTGCACTACCTAGGGCAAGCAGATCAAGAGAAAGATGTTTTGAAATAAACAAAAAACCTGAAAAAACATCCCCGACATTATCGACCGTAACTTGAAGAACATCAGCAGATTTTAATAATTTTTCACAGAAATATTTCAAACACCACTGGCTATTAAATAAGTGTTTTAGTTTCCATTTCACCTAACGTCTGCTTTTGCACTACCTGGAGAAAGCAGACCAAGCATAATACGTGTTAAAATAAATGAAAAAACATCAATAAATTCCATCTATCCTAATCTGTGGGCCCCAACGGCAGGTATATTATAAGGTTTGACTGTCACGCAGCAGTGTGTCTACCAGATGAAGTTTGGAAATTTTTGTGAAGTCAAGAAGTGACTGGTACAGCCTGGATTGGTCTGGAGCAGAACATTATTGATACTGCTGTCAATGAATGGCGAAAGCGTTTCCTTGCCTGTGTTCGCATAGTGGGCCAACACTTCAAACAATTTTTTTGTAAGCAGTTTAAAAATGGACAACTGGATGAATTGTCAGCCAGTGTCAGAAATGTGAACAAAATGTGTTTTTACACGTAATGTTAATTAACCAATCATGTAGCATTGGATAAAAAAGTGATATTTCGCTGGTTGTGTTTTCCGCAGGTAGTGCAAAAACAAACGTTGGGTAAGGTGGGAAACTAAACGGTCATTAGATGGCAAGTTGTGTCAGGAATGTTCGTACCAAAAATCATCAAAATCTGATAATTGGTTTTCAAGTTACAGTCGAAAATGTCAGGGATGCTTTTTTGGGGACACAGTGTAGTAAGTAGTCCCAGCTGAATACATGACAAGACAGTTAAGACAAACAAGGTCGCAAACAGTAGATGATAATTAAACACGACGTCGACAGTTACATAACTAGAACTATGGATAAAATTGCCTAGTGAATACACAAACTACAGTGCACACTTAAATTAACAAAATCCAAAATCACATGCACAAAATCACACAAAACTGTACATAAAACGGTTTCAAATACCGATAGAAAAAACGTTCAACATCAAATACAGATAGATAAAAGCTGCCAAAAACACCTCTATAAACTCATATTGTACTCGCATACCATACACATCCTTACCATACTGACCAAACTATAGTTTCCTCCACATGAAGATTTCCACATAAAGCAAAATGTCAGTAAAAAGGAAATATGAAACAAAGTAGATAAAATATGACGGCAATCAGAAATGAAAGTAGAACGTTCACGAAGACATGACAGATCATTATAAAGTTTAGCAACTACAGGATGGCCAAATAAAACTTCCAATAATCTGGATGGAGTTCATGAGAATACATTAGTATGCTGAAAGCCAAAACTAAAGTAATACTACACTGGTGAAAAGTGTAGTTAATTAGTTTATAACAAATATGAAGACAGAAATGAAGAGAGGGTAACCGGACTGATATTAGCAAGATCGCAAAATGACACATTTCACTGGCTAATAAAAGTCGTAATTTGAGCAATTTTTGCAGTTGGTAACTTTCAACCCATGAGTTTATCTGAAGATAATATTGGCTGAGCTGGCTACAGTTTGAGGCAGGAGTGAACTCTGCGGATTCTGGAAGCACCCGACTCATTACTTGGCGCTTGACAAGACCGAGACTTAGAACGGAAATGTTTAAGATCCGCCGCATGACTTGGGTCAACCATCGGCCGATAGCTGCGAGGCAGGCACAGCTCTGGGTGTGCACCGAAGAATGCACGATATCCACCCTCGAGCAGGTAGCACTCAGGGTACAGCAGCGACGGGTAACAATCATGATGACAGTCCCGATCTTTGTTACGCAGATACCTCATCCTGCACAGCACACACAGCATCACTTTGGGTTGGTGGCATGGCATAGTGGTAAGGCGTTGTGTCCGATCAATGAAGTTGCTCTACACCAGGCTTGGTTAGTACTTGGATGGGTGACTGCCTGCGGGCAGGTGAACCATCTCAGTATGTAACCAGCTGCCTAAGTCAACTCAGCCTTTCATTCCTCCAGGGTAGATAAATCGAGTACCAGCCTATCTGGCTGGGGTTAAGGCAGGATGCATTCACCCATGTCAGATGATTCGATACGGCGGGTGATGCTCCGTAGCTCTGAGATGTGTTTCCTATAAAGAGCTATAGCACTTAACCACTCAACCATTCACTTCAACAAAGAAAAAGTAACCAGACTGACATTAGCAATGGCGACAGTTAAAGACAGATTTCTATAATGAATCAACTACACAGCCAGCCTGAGTTATCATAGAAAAAAAGTTGTAGAGGTTGTTTGTTTTATTACCCTTACTATTATCATTACTATTATAAACAACAATTTAACTACTACAAATGCACATCAATAATCCAGTTCCAATCCATTTGCGCACACAGTATAACATAAAACGGTATTCATCATTCAACAACGTTGACAGCTAGCGTTAATAGCTGGCAGCATTATGACTGAAACATCAAAAAGAAGATGAATAATCTAAAGCTAAGACTATCAATTCAACTACCATAAAAATACTACAACAAAAATAGTTACCATAAAACATTAAAAGAATGGTATACAAAATCCACAAAAGCAAACAGCAAACAAGAAAATAATCAAAGCCCAAACTAAGAGCTACCAGTAGAGAAAATGTCGAACAATTTACATTGATAAAAAATAAAAAATGTGCGTAGAATTGAAATGAATGGAGAAAAACAGACCAAACATTCAATATACAGGAACAGTTTAGAGCAACTACTCCTCTCCATTTTTGTCCCACTATTTTGGTGTTACTCCAGATTTTGGAAATACTGGAACAACTCTTTTTTACAGGCTGAATAAACTTCCCTCATTCAAAGAACAGCATCAAATCACAGAAGAAAGTTATACACAATAGTTCACAGCATCAGATTAGTATCAAATGTCAGACAGCGCCCATCAATCAATTTACTCGGCCATTATGAAAATGTGCATTCTACACTGCTAGAATGATAACAGTTTGAACTGTGAAAGAATACATATTACTATTTCTCACTGCATATTTTTCAAAACCATAACACATTCAAATTTGTTAATCTACACAAAAAACAGTCAGCTAAAGTGACTATAAGGTGAATCTATAAGTAAATATAGCCTAACTGACACAAATCACCTACAATGAATTCTACTTACAGCTTTGGTCCACGTTCTGATGAAAACTCGCAATGAAAGAAAACAATCCTTTCACCATTCTTTGCACTGTCCTTTCCATCCTTTAGAAATTCTTCAATTATACCTTCCTTTGTATATATGTTTTTGGAGCCCTGTAAACAAACAAACAGCAGGACACTATGTAACTCTGTAAATAATACATTTCGGGGCATGTAAACGTAAACCGACAAATTACTGACAAATCTGGCTGTGCTACAACTGGCTACAATCTAAGCAAAAATACAATGCAACTGAATAGTGTATCTAAATACAGTCACACACAAAGTCATGTGAAATACTTCACCAGATAAAAGAACAGAAAAGGAAAAAGCTAAAGAAATGCCCGAAATGGTTAACCAAAACCTGCTCGTATGATATTCAATTTTATACACAACACATACAACAAAATTGAGTAGACACAAATAAATCCCAGTAAATCTCAAGCTTCTATGTATCAGCATCTCACTCAGTTACAATTACAACTGCCGATGCAACAGTTTTCTATAGCACCTCCTACAGTACTGGACAGCTTTGCTTAACAACAAAAAAACTAGGCCTAAATAATATTTTTAAAAATAAGAAGTAAATCTTAAAATGTTTTACAAAAATTAGGCTATTGTAGGTTTTATAGATGAACTACATAAAGATGTGGACAGCATGAGCCTAAATAACATAGACATAACAGTCAAAGGCAGAACAAGTGAAGAGAATGCACCTGAACGTGTCCACCTTCATATTCGTAAGGATACCGACAGTCAACAATCACATATGATGAAATATCACTCACTTCATTGTTCAACACTGATGCCATCTAAGAAACCACATTCAGAACAGCATGCCATGAAAAATTACCGGCTGTAACAGTAACTAGTACATTATAATTAAAATAAACTGGTGGATCAAAAAAGCACTACACATCTTGAACAAGACATGTCGACAAACTGAGATGAAAGGTCCTACCAACTTCTTTGAAAGCTATGATAAATTGTTCATCACTGCAACATCTAGTGGTGAACGGAAATCACTCTGAGAAATACAACAGCAGTTGCCAAAACGTTAACAAATCAGCAAATATAAGTCAGAATTTCATGAATTCTTACAATTCATTTGAGCACACAGCTGTCTTAGGTTCCGTTTTTCTATGCACATTTGATGGCCTATCAAACAGATCTCCGATCAACTTGGGGACTTGATCGGAGATCATCTCAATGATCGTTTTTCCATCGCCAATTGGTAACTAATCATTCATCAAATCTCCCATCAAGTTGATGGCCGAATATTGGCCGATCAAGTCAGATAAATGTGGCGATCTGTAGTTCATTGCTTATTCGCACCAGAAACATCGCTTCACTTCACCGGTCAAAACGGCAATTCACGCATTAAAATAAAGTTCCAGGCATAGGCCTACTGATCAATTTATGCTGTGTATAGTGTTTTGTTAAGAAATAAAATGGATAGATGCTCCCATATTGATTTGTGATAGAACATATTTTTGACAGCAGATGACATGGACGATATCGTTGATATCGTTATGACGACGTTTACTGGCTACGGCATCCACTCGCAGTGCATGCTGGGTAATTAAGCACAAAACCGCAAATTGAGGTCACTGTCAGCCAATCAGATTGGCATAAAGTAGGCTCGGTTGACGGCCGATCAGCTAATCGCCGATCACGTAATTGGAGATCAAAAATGCATGGAAAAACAAAACACAGTTGATGGACGATCAATTCTGAACATCAAGTTAATCGGAGATCAGTAAATCTAAGATCAAATTTGATTTGATTGGCGATGGAAAAACTGGACCCTAGCAGCCTATCATTTTGGTGATATTCTTCTACCACAGTGGACACACAAGCATTGATTACTGCATCTGGATGGAACAAAAGTAATACTACTGTATCACTGTGGTTTCCCATAGTAATCTTCCACAAACTACTGCACTTATGTTGGAGATGAGGTCAAAAGAAACAGCAGTACTGTAGTAATGAAAGACAGTGCTTGAAGATAAACTGTGGTGATAAGGTTGGCGTTTCGTACTATTTCTATTTTACTGCGGTCTACTTTGCAGATCAACAAATCCATGAGTACTCAGAAACAATCAACTACAACTGATAGCGACTGACATTTGGCAAACTGCAGTGTTATTTACATAAGCATTATCGCACAAAAAAACAGTTTTATAAAGCTGCAATGCCAAGCAAACAATTAGAGCGACAGTCATCCACATCGGTTGAAATGAAAGTACTACAAAAAACCTTGACAGTAGCAACAACAGCAAACTTTTCTCACAGGTGCAAAATCTCAACGCACCGTGTCAGGACTGATAGACCGGAGATCCTGATGTTTGACAGCAGAGAGCAGTGGCAGGGTGTGAGGTCGACTGAAGTCACCGATGAGATTGGACTGTTCCTCGGACGTCGACAGCGCCTGGTGTATCACGGCGTCAGAGTGGCAGCGAACTAGACGTCGTCCCACGGCACGAATCAGTGGTCTCACCACAGCATTGCCACACTCACTGCACTCCTTAGCACGCTTCACCGCCTGCTTGGAAGACGTTGGTGTTTCATGGCCAACAGAAGACATGGCCAATACATCTACCGAAGCCTTGTCACCCGCAATCGAACAGTTCTCTTCATTCTCAATGCTGTCGTTCAGATCACGACGTCGCTTACGACAGCACGATGATGACACAGCGTTCACGCACTTTGTGACCGAAGCGTCAGGGATTTCCGGATCAGAGCTGGGAAAGTCACGGAGCTCGGCAAATCCATCATCATTATCATCACTGGCATCGTTATCAGGCACTGGTGACAGCAAAGCAGAATGAATGCAGTGACTCCTCGGCTGATGTAATGCACCGCAGCAGTTCTCCGCAACTCCATCTTCACCAGTCTGCAGTTTACAAACTTTCCTGTTATTAGCAACACTGCTAGCAAGAATCACGACCAACAATTACTGTTATATTAGAGTACTTAAAAAATCAAAAATGACAAAAAAGAAGTATAGAAAATATGCGTTAGCAAAATCGGACAAAATTTCATAAATGCTAAAAGTGCAACTGCATGATACACAAGTGTCAATCGATCAAAACAACAACCGCTCACAACAAAGACCATTACTTTACAAGTCAAAACCTAAGATAAAACAAATTTCATCACAGTCAATGTTAAATGCCAAAATGTCAGAAAGTGACTGCTAACAGCAAGAAGATATCTCAGCTAAGTCATTACTTAATGCATGCAGTAAGCACAAAGTTAAAACACATGAAGATATCAGCCCAGTGCTGACACACTATGCGGCCGTCCGCCCAGCTATACGTTGCTTTGCACTACCATAACCCTAACGCTGGCCTTTTGAATTAGAAATTGGCACGCCGGTTACTCCTAACCCAGGAAGTGTCCATCCACGCCATATATTTTAGTTTTCCTATTCCTATGTGTCTTAAGAGTTAGGAGCCATGTGACAGAGACAGAAGGACAGACAGGCAAAACCTGTAATGTGGATAATTAGCACGAATGCTTAAAAACAGGCACAAAACACTTGAGCCGTTAACTGACCACAGACAGTGGCAGAGAGATTGAACGGCTGAAGACGGGTTTGCGTTGATTACTCCGAGCCAGTCGGCCTGTCAGCAGGAAGACGTCCATGCTAAGGTTAGTTCTGTCACAGAGAACTGGCGCCACGGGTTCACAACGGTGCTGATGTCTTGATGACGGTAATGCGTTCATGTAGTCACTTCCTACTCCACTGTCCTGTGAACTCTCATCTCCGCGGTCGTCACTGTCAGCTGCCGTAGTCAGATCAACTCTGCCATTGGCTGGTGACGGTGAGATGCAGGGTGATAAACGTGGAGCACCGAAGCCATAGAAACTCAACTACCCGGTACACATCACAATACACAACAAATATACACTGTGTCCGGTAAAAAAATGGACCCCCTAGGAATCCTGCAATAAAAATGTCAAATCTGAACAAATTTGAATGAAGTTTTGTACACTTAATCCCCAATAAATTCCTGAAGCGACTGCCAAATTTAGTTTAAAAATATTATTTCTTACCAAAATTATTAATTGTTGAATATCGATAACAGAATATCTCCATTACCAATATCGTGTTACATAAGTAAACTCCTGTGTTCATTTGCGTAACCAAATAACAACTGAATCCGGCAAAATTTTACATCAACAATGCACAATCTATTGGCAATCAAAGTGCCAAATTTCAATTAAATCTATTTATGCAAACAATAGTTACAGTGGCTTTTGTGAGGTCGCCTCAAAATGTGAAGTGTCCAGTATTAGGCAACCGTTTGTTTAATCCTGACAACGTCAACGGCTTGGCGGGAAATTCTGCGATAAACTTTTAGCACAATATCCTTTCTTTTGCCTCAACAGTTTAATTAAAACACGATCATCTGCAGAAAACACCATTCTGTTATTGTTTACATTATTTTAATTGCGTCAACAAACGTCACTTCTGTTTAAGCGACTGCAGTATGTAATGCCATAATGGTAACAAAGATATTTTGTTATCGATATTCAACATTTGATAATTTTGGCAAGAAATAATATTTCTCAATGAAATTTGGCAGTCGCTTCAGGAATTTATTAGGGATTAAGTGTGCGAAACGTTATTCATATTCATTTAGATTTGTCATTTTTATTGCACGATGTCTAGGGGGTCCGTTTTTTACCGAACACAGTGTACATCATTTTCAACACTATTTCATGACCTACACTACTTAGTTGTCCTATCTCCTCTCATCACAGTGTCATAAAGTGCTATAAGAGCTCATGATTTCACTCCACTCAAGCCTGATGAATAACTAGCCAGCCTATCCCTGACAAAACGAAATAAATTATTTCAGCATATTCAGCATACAAACAAGACTAACAAAATTTTTTTTTTTTTGTGTTGAAAACACAGCAAAACACCAACACTTATTATATGATTTAACAAACATGAGCAAGATATACTGTGTAATGTTACAAGTTATATAAGAAATACAAAAAAACAAGCACTGACTGGTAACGTCTTCATAAACTTTTTCTTTGCAGCTTGTTGCTTCACTCTCAAACTGAAGCAATCCACATGGAACATTATTATACCATTGAGCCTCGACAATAAACAGTGGTACAAACAAAAACCTGCCTTGGTAAGTTAATTAACCTTCGACGTTTCGCTGTGATTCAGCAGGAGACAAGTGCATCCAGCATGCAAATTGTCCTGCTGACATTGTGCCTACCCACTAAAGGATGGCCAGGCTGAGTTCACCTGGTGGCTAACTGACTGCATACCGACTGCATGTCAGGCAAGCTACAAGATGGGCCAGACGTGTGCAGTGTGCACAAGATGGAATTATTTCTTCAAAATCCAGAATTAGACAGCTGACCATTGGCCTATGCAACGAACTGGCATTGCATTACCGACAAAAAAGATCAAACGTCACTTAGATCCGCTTTTTCAATCAGTAATTAAATTAACTTTGATCTACAATTTACGGATTTCGAATTAATTTGGTGTTCAGAATTAATCGCCACTCAACTGCATTCTGACTGAAAACCAATTACTAAGATAATCGACGATGAACTCCCAAAGTTGACTGGAGATCAATTTAATCGGCTATCAACTGTGCATTGAAAAAAACGAACACTATTCTTATCTTATCTCCCAGCATAGCTTTTGATCAGTTGGGCCCGTACACGACTGCATGTTTGTCTGGCGTGTGAAATCGTGCAAGTCAAACAACGAGGACACTGAGGCTACCGTGTATTAAAAGGGTAGAACGTGTCCACGTGTCACAGGAGACAGCAGATGTTGTGACACGGCGGCAGCTGCATGCACGCCATTTATACTCACACGGCTGTAGGTGTAGTAAGTAGACCTCCTATACTGACAGTATCACAGACGTTACCTGCACCTACCCATACATGAGCGCGTTAGAGTAAAAATCATTTTCCACCGTGTATCCATTTATTATTTACTGTCGTGTGCGCCGTGTGCGGATGCAGTCATTGTTTTTATCGTCTCTTATAGTTTTATCGAATAGCGTCAGTCATCATACAGTTTTCATAAGTTTTATGGTTATATTTTAGGCCTAGTGTTTTAGTTGTTAAGCGCTGCCGTTAAGCGGTGGTATATTAATGTTATTAATTAATGATGTATGACAGAGTTTATATACACGCTACGTCATTCACTGCGACATTGAAGACTCAAAAGCGTGCAAAAGTCACGTGTCACTGCAGAACGGCACGCGCGTACAGATTCAAGCCTCGACGAGACATAAGCACAAATGTATGACCGTATTCAACATTGCACACGAAACGAGAGAGGATCAAGCAAAGTGAAATGTTCTGAGATAGCGATTGGAAGAGAACAGGCGGCTGACCGCTGGTGGTCTTGTCAGGTGGTCTTGTGTATCGGTCGTTAGATGCAAACAGTGGGCACGAGGACGACCACATGGACTACAGAGACCAGACCAGACGTCCCATCAACGCGGCTAGATGCATTGCCTGCTGCAAGTTACCCAGATCAGCCTAATGAAGCGCACGTACCCGCCCTACACTGCATGGCAAGCGCTGACCGTTCAGAGGTGTGTGTGCTGCTACGCCCCCTGGCACCGTAAGGACGACCCAGCCACCACAAAAAAACTGTATTGGGGGCGCCTTAAGACAACGGTGATGGCGGAGGCAAAATCTTGCTCTAATTTTTGCATGTTTCGATGCGATTATTGTACCACAACATGCACGGAGTACAACGGAGTTATCAGCGGCGTAGCCAGAAATCTCAATTGAGGGGAGCATCGCCTCCCTTCCCTCCCTTTCCCTTCCCCATTTCGTGCCCTCTATTTTCCCCTCCTGTTACGCCCACTCCTTCCTTTCCTTTCCCCCTCTTTCCATTCTCTCCCTTCCCTTAAAAGCAGGACCCCTAAAATCAGCTAGGGGTCTAGGGAAGCGCTGTAAGCTCCCCCAGCTAAGGCGGGGGCAGAGCCCCAGCCGAAATCGAATTTGGTGCATTGTAATTTTAAAATATGAGATCTGATGGCAACAATTTTTGTTATTTGCCCGAGAATCAGCTGACCAAAATGGCTCACTTTATGCGCTTTAAACATGTGCTTATGTCTTGTCTGTGACATTGGGGGCTGGACCCCGCCCCCCGCTTAGCTACGCCACTACGAGTTACTGTAGCAAATTTTAAAAGACAGTCAACATTTCTTATTATTTGAGCTATTTTTTGAGCAAATTTAGTTAAAACAGTGGAGCAACGAGTTCGCTCCTTTGAAAATAATGCGGGGAACGGGCAGGTCCATTCGCGCCCGCCCACTAGGACGCAGCCGCCGCGAAATCAAAGAGCATGGTACGCCGACGCACCGCCGTAATTTACACACGTCCGTCCCGTCACGACCACAGGAAGTCGGTAGGCAACAATAGCACGCTCGATAAATACACATCACGCACAGGCAAGGCTTCAATCGTCATTAATTATATACAATTTTGTGCCGGCGACCAAGCGTGATAAATGTTTGGAAATATATACGTCTCATGGGGGAGAGGGGGGGGGGCTCGGGAATGCTGTACGCGTGCAGGCCTGGTACCGAGCAAGCAAAAAGCCGACCACTTTTGAAATGAATGCAGTCAGTTCACGCTGTCTCGATCGGAAGCATACAGGCCTACGCAGTCGTGACATGTTCATCGGCATGCAAAACTTCAAACTTGCCCTTGCCCAATGTCTTAGTACACAAATGAATTTTTTCATAGAGCGGCGATGTTGTCCTGCAAGTCAGACATTGATAACTGCGGGCACTGACGATAGACAGGCGGGGTGCCAAAGATAGCGAAAGACATCAAACTGTCAGAATTTGCGAGTGGCGGCGACACGGAACACATTCTATTAATAGCTTAGCGGCTGCGTTCATAACACTGTGTCGACCTATGCGCAAGATCTGTATAATCTGCGACGGCTCGTGTGAAAGAAAATTATATCTCCGCCACCAGCATCGGATTAATGAGCAAGCAACTTCAAAAACAGACCACACGGACCTCCATAATTATATATGATGAAAATTCATGAAAAATTTTTTTTTTCAATATTTTAAGGTAAAGAACCGCCATTACTGACAGGACTGAATCCAACCATACATCTGGCGTTTGCACAGAAGAACTAAAAGATACAGTATCTCTCCGACTGAATCGTGCCGTGGCTCTCCTGTACAAGCCGGATCAGACATGGAATGGAAGCTTTAAGCTGGCACAAAGTAGCACTAAGTACTAACTCGGTAGTACTAACGCCATTACGCCAACGAGTCATCCATCCAGGCGATAGAGGCCTAGAAGGTGAAATTCAAACTGGACAATGCTTGGCTAGGTGGCGCCAGCGTTGTGCAGTGGCGTAGACAAGGGCCCCTACGACAAGGACTCGTAGACAGGCCCCTAATCCACCATACAAGACATAAGCACACGTGTGAACTGCACTAAGTTTGCCGATTTGATGACTTGATTCTGAGGAAAATAATTAAAACTGTTGTCACCAGATCTTATATTTTAAACTTCAAAGCTATTAATGCAGTAAATTCGATTTCGAATTCGGCTTGGGCTGTGCCCCGGAGCCCGCTAAGCTTACAGCACTACCCCAGCCCCAAGCTAGATTTTAGGGGGAATATTGCAAAAGAGGGTATGGGGAAGAGAAGGGAAAGAAAGGAGGAAGGGTAAAGAGGAGAAAAAAGGGGACGGAAAAAGAGAGAAATAAAAGAAAAGAAAGGGATCGAAAGGGGAAGGAAAAGAAGCCCCCAATTCACATTTCTGGCTACGCCACTGGCTCTGCGTACTATAGTACGTGGCTAATCTTCACCAGCTGATTGTTGTGTACGACTCAAGTTGAATCTCCCGCCTGCACGCTGCAGCTAGCCACTCGATCGCCTCCCTTCTTATAGCCCGTACTAGAGCTGGCAACAGTCGCCGATTCCAATCAATTCGGCATCAAGAATCGAATTCAAGCTCAATTCGATTCGACCAGATTATTTCGATGCCGAATTTTCATTAATCAGTTATTCGAGTTTAACTGCAATATAGCATCACTATCCGCTGAAGCAGTTGTTCTGACGTCGTGTTACTTAATCGTATAATAATGGTATCCTTCTGAACAGGTACCCTAATTTTGCACAAGTACCATTAACCGACATCCAAAAACCAAACACGAACTCCGAATTAATGAAGGGCTTGAATCGACGAATAGAAATTGAAACCTATTTGCTTTCGGTTGAATGGCCCAGCTCTACCGCTCGACGTCGCTTAACTTGGCCGGCCTATACGGGCCACTGAGCGTGACGGTTGACCAGGACCAGCCACAGTACAGCTGCTGGTCTAATCCGACAGCAGCATGCGGGCGCCTTCCGTCTCTCATGACGAGTCACGCCTCTCTCTCTCTGTCTCTGTGACTGGACTGGCCGGCCACATCAGCACAGCATGACCCACAGACGGACTGGGCGTACTTAGAGCACACTTGCACCCGGGCCCCTTTTTAGAGAGAAAAATACTTTAACGAAAAAAGGAAAAAACATCACAAAAAGCCAGGTCTATCGCAAGAATAGAGCTGCAATAAGTAGTATACACCCGGCTGCAAAGGCGTCTATCCCCCTTTGTCACACCACGTAAGCTCCCTCCGATGGCTAAATTTGCTGCATTTTTCTTGCCTCACAAAAACACTTCTGGTTGAACGATGTCTGCCGCCCCCTAAAGTCTTAGAAGTTGCCCCTTGAGAAACGTAATAGCTTAAATGAGCTAGACGCCTCTGTTCGTTTGGCCTCCTACCTTTTTCTACTTCTAATCTGAATACGCCACTGCGTATGACAGATAGACACTGACAGACGGGGACATCTGCCTAGTGGCTAAGCGTCACACAGTGGGTAGGAAAGGGGGGAGGCGACTCAGCGGACCAGAGACAGAGACCAGCAGCTGACAGCAGCAGCAGCAACAGATGGCAGAATGACACATGAACCAGAATCTACTCGCTAGACACGCGCTTTGCTTCTGTGATCATCTCTTCTCATCCATTCCCTTCATCTACTGAGCTGCGCACGTAGAACTACTGAATAAAGTGTTTAAAACCACAACAGGACAAGTGCTGGACTGAAACTGTTGCAATTTAATCAGCCTACAGTCAAACCAGCAACAAACTATATAACAAGAAGCCCAGCTGTCGTTAGGGTGGGACCGACCGTACTGGCTGTCAGTGACTTTGAAGGTCATCCAAGGTAGATGACTTTTATGTCATCTGAAAGGGCGTATGCCACTTCCTATTAGTGATTTATAGTAATCTAGGCTGTACCTCTCACTGTTTCCGATATGCCACTTGTAGCTTGAAACATTCCATTCCAGTGCGTTATGACCCTTCAAGATCATCCAAGGTCAGTGATTTATATTTCATTTGAAAGCCAGTATGCGACTTCCTATTAGTAATCAATAGCAACCTAGACCCTATCTTGCACCGTTTAGCCACAGAACATCCGTGAGGGACAGACAGACGGACGGCAATCATGACAAAGGGCCGACCTTAAGCTTACAGCTTAGCGGTCAGTCCAAAAAAATCAGATAATAAAGGGAGCTCTATTGCTTGAGATTTTTGGAAAAAATGACAGCAATTCAGTTCTGTGGTCGGTTAATGAGGATGCCAGTTTGGCAGTGGTGCTTTCTGAGAAAAGATTAAATGCATCAAATTTTGGAGTCAATAGGACAAAGTTCAAGGTCCCGGTGAAGTGGCTTATGCTGAACACTTCTTGGCTTGATCTGATTCGAGTATGTAGTAGACAGCGACGCGTATACTATAGATGCCACACCTACCCAGACCTGTACACGGACGGGCCTAAATAATTACGTCTGGCCCTTTGGATAACTTGACACTCGTTGCCATTTTCAAAATCAATAATTTCACAGCTGATCATTGTCTTATACGAAAAGAACTGATACCGTATGAAAAATGATTAAACGGCCATCGGCTATGATCAATTAAAAAGTGAAATTTGGGCCAACTTAGAATTTCAGATCACTGTGCAGCCTGCTGATTTGTCAACCGGGGTCGGTTTGGCTGAAGCGATTTCTAGGTCCACCTGAATACCTGATTGCTTTTCCCCGTTTTATGCCAAGCTATTTTTATACATCATTCACACCGGGACGGGATGTTTCACGCAGCGTCACGAGTTGATTTCAAATCACTGTCTACGGGACGGGGACTAGGGCAGATGTGGTCGATCGTTCGGTCGGTCAACGTGCGGAAAACACCTGCGTTCAATCTAGACCTGCCGTCATCAGACACGCACTGCCGGGCAGGCTCATTCATAGTTCTTTGCTGATTTATCACTACATTGACCGCTCAAACTGATCCCCGACTAGCGCTAGCCGTCACGGCAGGTAGGTCCCCGGCTTCGGTTACTTCCCTGAGGACACACACGGCCGCCACCCGCCACGCCACTGCGGGCCGCCGGAGCTTCCCCCGCCCCTTAATTCCCTCACACTAGAGCGAAACAGAAACGTGTACATGGAAGCCTACTTTCAAAAAACAGTTTGGAGATCAGTAGGCCTACATATCCCTCTGCAGTCTGCAATATTTTTTTTTTACGTGAAATCAGTTTTTTTGCATCGTGCCTCCATTTCACGGTTAATTAGTCAGGATTATGGAACAGTGGAGGGGATATGTGGTACAGTGGAGGGTAAAGGGGGCGGCTGAGGTGTTATGTACCCTGGGGGCCAGACAGATATCACATCCTACTAGAGATTACATGACGTTCGCTGCCACCCACAGTTCAGCCGTCTGAGACGACTGACACTGATAAGACAGTTAAATACTTCCTCGCTGGTTTCTCCCACCACACCAAATGACGTTTGTATGTTTAGGTTTCACCATTACGCGAACGCATACTGAACTGTGCATGGCCCTGAAATATTTAGCCAGGGTGGTTGTTTTTTTTCTGCTGAGAATCCGGGTTCTGGCCGATTCACGTTTTGATAAATTTTCAGACATTTAAAAAAATTCTACAGCCCACAGTTCCAACTGGCAGAGAATGAAGAGTAATTAAACAACCATCCGTTCCATTAGAATGCATCTTTTTAACAACTTTGAAAATTTTCTAAAAAGATTGTTATCAGAGTTGATCATTGGATCAATATGGATCTGGGTCATTTTAACTGAAAAGATTATTTCTAGACCCAAGCCACGAACATGTGTAACTGGGATACACAAGCTTTCTGCTTGTACTCGACTAGTTCTGCCTTGAGTTACAAGAATACGGCAAACACCAAAAAGCAGGCCAGCAATGTAACCAGTTTCATGACACTTGTCAGACGGTGCATTCGTTGTATTTGTGGCTTTACAACTATCATTATCTTTCTGTATCAGCAAGTGTTGTACGACCACGATCATGGCACATCTCAAAACCCCACACGCCGGTAATACAAAGTATTTTAACGGAACCAGCACGGACATCAAATAAAAAAAAGTTTAACACTTGCGCCATATTTTATGCAGAATGCATTCTTCTTTGCATCTGAAATGCCTCATGCAGCGTTTGCTTCCCACAGACAGTCTATTCTACATAATGACCATTCAAGGCCCTAGTCCTAGCTAACAACCGTCATTGGGTCATTGAGTCATTAACTATAATAGCTGCCTGCGCCCAACAATGGACAAGTTACTCACAGCCTGCTGAACCACAGATTGCCCTCACTGCAGGGTGCACGCTTAACCTTTGTCAGCCATACTCCCATTATCTACTAACCACCCTGAACCTTTTCACAGAGGTTACTGGTAGTCCGACACGACGTGATTTTTTTGTACATTTTCGAGTGGCAAACTTTCTTAAATGAATTTGGAAAACGAGTAGCCTATTTAATGCAAATTGGTACGGCAGTGATCAGTGTACAAGCAAATACAAAAAAAAACTCCTGCAGCAGATTTGCAACTTGAGATAAATGTCAATACAGTTATAGTCATAGTCATACAGGCATTAACAATTTGCTAAGTCACTCAACTACAAATATATATACGAAGTATGTAAATTCAATAATACCACACAAAATATGATGATCATAAAGGTGCATATTCAATGATGAAAGGATTAACCAACTGTCATTACCAAAAAAGTTACATACTTTACACTTATGGCAGCAGCCAGTACCTATAATTATTTCCGCCAAATGGAACATCACCGTAAACTGGTGGAGGTTAAGTAATCACTTTATCTGTGTGTCTGTCCGTCTGTCTGTGCACATCATAGCAACTCACTATGGTCATAGCTACAAGCATTAAAAAAGGCATAATTTTACACAATATTATTATTATTTCAACTAAGATATTCACCAAATGCATTATTAAATTACTATATATTTTGGAAAAAAATTCATTTGACAGAGATATACAGAGTGGGCCAAAAAACTGGACCTGTTTGAGCATTGATAACTCAGCGTCAGTTAGTGGTAGAAAGACATGTGATGCATCAAAAGTTTCAGAATGCTGTAAAGAATAAAAGACAAATTTGCATAATGAAGCATTTAAATATTCTTTGCCTAATTTGCATAAATCTTCATTACCTCTGAAATTAGGCATTTACCTGCATTCCCATGTGCCCGAGTTCACTGAACTCAAAAACTGAACTCAAAAACTCACTACCAAAAACTCGAGATCTAAATTCTGTAAATTATTCAACGTGGTGGCATTGCAATAGATGGTCACAAAATTTCAGTAACTGACCAGCTAAAACGTGTGCTAATCGAATGCTGGGCTCAGCTGATCCTGAACACATTGACTCCGGCAATCGATCAGCTGCCTAAAAGGATTGATGACGGTTATGAATGCAAAAGCTGGGCAACTGCCTATGTCGAATTTTATGTAAACTCAATGTATGTGTTAATGAGTTAATGATTGTTGATATTTCACTGTATGCTGAAGGAAAATCAACTTCAATTCATGCATTACTGCCAATTTAGCATGATTTTAGAGGTGGGGCAAATTTGTGTAAATCAGGCAAAGAATATTTAAATGCTAAGACATGCAAGTTGTACACTTCTTGTGTACACAAGTTTGAAACTTTTGGCACATTACGTGCCTTTCCATCAATAAACATCGCTAAGTTATAAAAGCTCAAATATCCATGTTAAATCCACGAGTTAAAGTCAAATGTGGAAAAATTTTGGGGTGACAAATATTTATGCAAATTAGGCAAAGAATATTTAAATGCTTCATGATGCAAATTTGTCGTTTATTCTTTACAGCATTCTGAAACTTTTGACATATAACACGCCTTTCTACGGGTAACCATCGCTGAGTTATCAATGTTAAAACAGGTCCGTTTTTTGGCCCACCCTGTATATGCACTTTCACAAGCGCCTTTCAGAACTTGCAAATTACATTACCCCGTACCATACGTAACTTACGTTACCGGTATGTTATATAATCAGCCTTTCTGCCATATGCAAGTCATTTATGGTAGGCATTGGCTAAACCACAGCCTAAACTACCGACACTGTATTGGTACACATAGCAGATACAGCAGTGTGTTTGCTCACCTCTCCTGTAAGAACGGCGAGTCATAAGGTGGAGACAACGGAGAGTCCACGCTGCATCCTAGCCATATACGACACAAGCACTATTCACACCATGGATCAATGCAAAAATGCGAAAATATTTTGCACAATTTTACAGGTATTGTCCAAAAAATTCACACGAACGAACTCATGGTTCAAGGACTGATACACATCAGAGCAAGTCGATGAACCAACATGAGGCGTCCTATCAACTTTCCAAAATATGCCACTACCAATGGGCTGTTTTTTTACTTAACTGTGCCATGCCCTTTGTTAACATTTTGACAGCATTCACATCTCATAAATGCAGCTCACTTTTTGTACCAATTTCCTTGAATCTGCATAAAATGATAAAGGGTGAGTTACAACATCTCACCATAGTCAACAAAATTAAGTTTTTATCTGTCATATTTCCCAGAGATATCGCTTCAAGAAAGTAATTGTTACTACCCATGGAAGCAACAGCAGTACTGTTTCAGCATCGTTGATCTTTCGTGGGCATTAGGCAGTATTGCTTTCAGCTGTTTTTTTACATGAGAGCTAGCACAGCTCTATAGTGCGTATTAGCTATGGTAATTCTGTCTGTCCATCCGTACATCTGTCTGTCTATCCTGGTGACATGACCCGGTACCATTTTAAGACCAGGTGATACAGAGACTTAGGGTTTTCACCATATGATAGCTTAGAGTCTCTAATATTTTGTGACAAAATTTCATGCCACTGGGTGAGGAGGGTCTCCATGAATGAGGGGAAGAAAGAAGGGCACCCCCCTTAAAAAAGCATTAGTGTACCATTATTGGCTCGTCTAACGTGAAAATGGTTGCAGATAGGCACAGACATGCTGCTTATCATAACAAGCACTGGTGACAAGTTTCATAGGAATGTCAACATCGATGACCTTGAATGACCATGAACCCCCAAAATAGGGGGTTTTAGTGAATTTTTCGTGATTTCAGGCTGTGACATGCATTTCAAGAGTAAATTGCGGTGAAATAGCTGAAAACAGACCAAGAGAACCTGTGAATGAAATTTTCAGCATTGAATGTAGATTTCAGCAATTCAAGTCCCGACTCTCTAGGTTCAAAGAGGCCTGCGCACGTGGGTGTTAAAGAGGGATACCCCTCTAAGAAGTAGTTACTTATCCGCTGTTGGCTTGTGTAGTGTAAAAATAGTTGCAGCTAGGCACATACATACTGCTTAACATAACAAGCACTGGCGACGAGCTTCTTAGAATTGTCAACATTGATGACCTTGATTGACTCTGAACCCTAAAAATAGGGGTTTATAGTGATTTTTATCACAATTTTTTGCTGTAAAAGAGTGAAATACGATGAAATGAATTGAGATAGACCAAGATTACCTGCAAACAGGAACAGCTATAGGCTCTCGCGCGTCTCATGAGCATTAGCTCAGATTTCTTGTTTTCTGTTAACATGATAACTCATAAACCACTGCACTTGACTTGCACTCAAATGTAAGCTGACAACCTCTAGAACCCTATCAAATATCAAGGTCATAAATCATAGGTCAAAGGTCACGTGGGTTTTTAAGTGTTTCTTGTTTGCATTATGGTTCTGAACCAGTTGACCGGGATTCGCAAAATGTCATTTGCTAGATGGCACCATTTCACTACTGTCCATGGAAATAACTAGAGCTATATGCGGGCAGTATTTAAACTTCAGCAAGGTTTGATGATCTAGTTACCATACTTATACACCCAGCCAGCTGCCAGACACCGACCCATTCAATCAGTTCAGTAAACATCACAGTAACTCGACTCCACTGAAATGCTAACATATTGCGACTACAGGTAAAAAGCGAATTGCAGATGTGCGAATCTGCGATGTCACAACAGGTAATACTGTAATTAAGCTGCAGTTCATTAGTTTAACCATCCCCTAACCTTATTCCTAACCCTAACCCTATCCCCAACCTTAATCCTAACATTGACGTAACATCCGCAGATCTGCCAATCCACTTTTTACCACTGCCCAATCATTGCATTCAATGACAAATTACACAGTGCCAGAACCATAGTGTCACAAATGCAAATACCTTCATCAACTGACAATTGCTTGCTAAGACAAATGGTCCTTGACCCAGCAGTGAAGCTGGATTCTTCGCTGCCTGGTGTACAACCACTCAGAGACAATTTTCGTCTTGGACACACAGCGTGGCTACTGCTACAGATAACAACATCGCAATGCAAACTAGTTACATTTTGCAACATAGAAAGCTGCCAACTGCCATATCACAGGCTGAACGGTAGTTCAAGCCATGTGTTAACGGCGACTTCTCTTTCCTATGGGAAAGCCAAAAATTCGACCATCCACAGAATCAAAACCCCTGATCTGATTGAGATAAAATTTGGCATGGTTGATTACATCAGCTAGATGACCCGTCACGCAAAATTTCATGTAAATGAGCACAAGGGGGGCTTATCGGCAAATAAGTGAAATATACGCAAAAAATTTTCTAGCTGTACATAATACCTTTTTTTCAGAAACACACGTACAGGTCAGACCCTGCGTCAGATTTTTGCATGCGATGGCTCAAACAATGCGGTCTCGCACAAGGATGTGCCTTTTGGGAATTAAAAAATTTGAAATTAACATTTAACGTATTTATTTAATCAAAAAATTCCAAAAAAATTCCAATGGAACCTATGGGAAAAATTAAACAACTCTTAAAACGGTCATAACTTTGGCTGTGTATAAGATAGAATCGTAATTTTTGGTTCTATGGTATGGTTTTCAAGGATGGCCAATCTAATGGTGTCATTTAATTTTACCTCAGACCCTCCCTGGTTGCCATGGCAAGGAAATTTGGGACAAAATTGGCTATAACTTGCCTTGTAAGAGATATCTGCGACATTTTTGCATATACAGGGGGATTTTCGGGGATGGGCCAGTAAATGCTGCCAATCGTATTTTACCCCGACCGAACCCCTTTGCCATGGGAACGAAATTTGGGACAAAATGGGCTATAACTCGACATATGTACGAGATATCTCCAAGATTCTTGCACCTAACAAGGGGTTTTAAGGGTGGAGCAAATAAATAATTTTAGTAAGTCTACCATGGTTGACTTTCGTTGCCTTGGCAACAAAATTTGTAGAATTTTTGCCAAAAATTGGCTAGAACTCGGTTAACTACGAGATGAGACAGACTTTAGTTTGACTAGACTTTATAGACGTTTGTGGTCGGCCATTATACACAACAGTCCAATAACTGCAATACATTGTGTCTCAAAAAAACATCCCCGACATTTTTGACTGTAACTTAAAAACCAATTACCAGATTTTGATAATTTTTGTTATGAATATTCCTGACACAACATGCCACCAAATGACCATTCAGTTTTCCACCTCACTCAGCATTTGTTTTCGCACTACCTGGGGAAAACACAACCAGCGAAATATCACTTCTTTATCCAATGCGATATGATTGCTTAATTAACATAATACGTAAAAACACATTTTGTTCACATTTCTGACACTATGGCTGACATTTCATCCAGTTGTCCATTTTTCAACTGCCTGCAGTAAAATTGCTTGAAGTGTTTGCACACTATGCGAACACAGGCAAGGAGATGCTTTCTCCATTCATTGACAGCAGTATCAATAAAGTTCTGCTCCAGACCAATGCAAGCTGTACCAGTCGCTTCTTGACTCTTCATACATTCCTAAACTTCATCTGGTAGACACACTGCTGCATGACAGTCAAACCTTCTAATAGACCGGCTGCTGGGGCTCACAGATTAGGATAGATGAAATTTATTGACGTTTTTTTCAATTCATTTTAACATGTATTATGCTTGGTCTGCTTTCCCCAGGTAGTGCAAAAGCAGACGTTGGGTGAGGTGGAAACTAAAACACTCATTTAATAGCCAGTTGTGTCAGAAATATTTCTGCCAAAAATTATTAAAATCTGCTAATCTTTCTTCAAGTTACGATCGATAATGTTGGGGATGTTTTTTTCAGGTTTTCTGTTTATTTCAACACATATTTTGCTTAATCTGCTTTCCCTAGGTAGTGCAGAAGCATACATTGGGTGAAGTGGGAAACTGAACAGTCATTTGATGGCAAGTTGTGTCGGGAATATTCTTACCAAAAATTATCAAAATCTGATAACTGGTTTTCAAGTTACAGTCAAAAATGTCGGAGATGTTTTTTTGAGACACAGTGTAGTTAAATTAGCATTACTAAATTGTTTTCTGGGCCTATATTAAGCGGGTGATGCGTGCAATATTAGCTTGTTTATTTATATGGCCATTTCGTGGATATAAAAGGAATTTTGTTCAGTATTGTCAGCAAGGCAGGCCAGCGGTGACGTCATGCCTGACGAGTTGTTTGCTTTGTTCAGTCACGCCATTAGGTAGTAAGTAACAGTTATAAGCGATTTGGCTACTGTAAAAAATATCTGAAGCGCAATATCTTTGTAACTGATCACCAGTAGGAAAACAGTATTTTAATAATAAAACAGCAAATATAAATGTACAAAACATCGGTTTATACACTTGTTAACAGTAATGAAGAACTCGCACATCGAAAACAGCAAAAATCGCAAAAGGTGATATTATTCAGCAGCACATTGACGCAGTCAGTGTGATGCGGGCAATATCACCTTTTGCGATTTTTGCTGTTTTCGATGTGCGAGTTTTTTGTTACCGTTAACAAGTGTATAAACTGATGTTTTGTACATTTATCTAACATAATGTCAAACAGACACTGTAGCGACTGCTAATATACACTGTGACTCAATAAAGCAAAGTAGACAACCAAGTTTGTCACAACTTCTTCAAGAACTAACCAATTCTTTAAATACTTTCATTGGAATAGTGCAGAAAATTGTCACAAAATGCTCAAAAACTATCTGTTAATTTATAAGAATTTACAACAAATTTTCAGTGGCTATTTATGCACGAAAATAATATCATAGTAGCAAGCACTGTGCCATCGAAATTACTTAGCAAACCATCAGCAGCTTACGTGGAAGTTGACAGTTCTCCCAAGTCTTTCGCAAGCTCACTGACAGGAGAATCGATGCAGACATTTTCGAACATTAATTTGTTAGTCCTCGGCGTTTTCAGCAATGGGCGTTCTCTGATATCTGATGACGTTTGCACACTGCAACTGGACTTTCTGGAGGCACCAGCATCCGACATAATTCGCATATACAACTGTACAAGTTCAACTGTGCACCGCTCGCGTCCGTTTAAAACCTTCGTGACAGCGAACCTTCTGTCAATCCAAAATTCCAACTGCCCAGTGCAAAGGGTTAGCAGTCTAGCAATTACTGTCGAGACTAGTTCGATATAATCAATGAGCATGCAAGTTCACCGCCAGCACGGCTTCTGGCGTACTAAAATTGTAATTATTTTGTACAATATTTACAGACAGACGCAAAATCTGCCAGCTCTACATATAATCCCGAAAATAGACAGCTGCTTCACCACAGCGAAACTAGCGCCGTATTGTTCGAACGACAACAACATTCGGCCAATCGACATCAACTTCCGGTGTGTGACGTCACGCAAGCGACACACCCACACGTGGCCACACCCACCCAGTCATTAGACTAGAGATGCAGAATTGCAGATAAGCCGGTGGTTTTAGCAGCTGCTGCAACATAAAGGGATGTCATCTTTTAATAGTTTTGCATTCGCGGTCCAAACTATTGCCACTTCGGTACCGTAACTGGGTTTTCACTGAAAGATTGCCGTATTTCACTTAATTTCACGTCACTTCAGCCGTTTGGTTCTTTGGTATGGCATTATTGCGTCATAATCATATGACGAAATAAGGAATGTAGACCTACGTTTTTACGCGCGTATTAGCTATGGTAATTCTGTCTGTCCTAGTGTCACGTCCCGGTAGGTACCGATCGAAGCCCAGGTGAGACTTCGAATTTTCACCATATGATAACTTAGGAGTTTAGTATTTCGTGACAAAATTTCATGTCTCTGGGTGAGGGGCCCCCACGAACGAGGGGGCGAGAGGTGCACCGCCTCCAAAAAGATGTTATTTTGCCGCTATTGGCTCGTTTAGCGTGAAAATGGTTGCAGCCATGGACATGTTGCTTATCATAACAAGGACTGGTGACAAGCTTTTTAAAATTGTCAATATTAATGAGCTTGAACCTTCAAAATAGAAGACTTTATTGAATTTTTTTTCGGTCTGCGACACATTTCAAGAGTGAATTGCTCCCAAATGGCTGGAGATAGACCAAGACAACCTGCGTAAGAAATTCTCATCATTAAATGTAGATTTTAGCAGCCCAGTCTCGACCCTTTAGGTTTAACAAGGCCTGCTCACGAGGGTGTAAGAGAGGGTTATCCTTTTTTATTTTTCCGCTATAGGCTTTTTGGCGTTAAAACAATTGCAGAGACAATTGCACAGACATGCTGCTTAAAATAACAAACACTGGTATCATGTTTTACTGGCATCAACAGCGATGACCCCTGAACCCCAAAATAGGGGTTCTTAGTGATTTGTGTTGCGATTTTTGGCTGCAGAAGTGTGAATTGTAACCAAATGGATGGAGATAAATCAGCACTACCTGCGAACAAGAACTGTTATAAACTGTTGCGTGTCTCATGAGCATTAGCTCAGATTTCTTTAGTTGTACTGATTATACAGAACATCACGAATTCTTCAGGCTGACAGGCCTTTTTAGCTGCAAGACCTATTGAATGCCCCTTGGAGTTAGCTACCTGTCTGTTATACCATTCTAAACGGGATGCGCTTTGACAGGACTTTCATTCATGTCACATCATGTGACCCCATATACACCGTGTCTCAATAAAAACGTGCCACTTTTATTTTTTGAACAACTCTGTGAAACGTTGGCCGATTTTAACAATTTTTGGCACGCAGCATCAAGAAGAAACTTCACATAAATGATTATAGTTTAGTCCACCTAACCTTGATCCTGTTGCTACACTACCTTGTGAAATTCTGAAGTCATAGTTTGGCCATTTACAACAATGAATTCATACTGAGTAGTGCATGCCTCAGCTCAGAAATGATTAATTGAATTGTGACACACACGAGCAACAGCTATTATCTCTCAGAAAGTTTTACGTGTTACATCACATCATTTTTGTTACAGCATGTGATCAAAATGTCTTCCTTCAGCACAAATGCAAGCCGTGGACGTTGACGTGACTTGCCAACATCACGTTTAATAATGCTCGATCCAGAGTGGCTCACTCGTTGATGCATTATTTCAGTTCGTCGATGTACAATCGCAAAATGAATATGATTAATGTTAAGTATGTAACAGATTTTCAATGATTTTGTGGTTTTAGTGATTTCTGGAGCCGATGCATGCACTCCACAGTATAAATTCATTGCTGTCGATGGCCAAATTACGACTTCTGAATTTCACAAGGTAGTGTAGAGACATTTATAAGGTGAGGTGGGCTAAACTACAGCCATTTACGTCAAGTTTCTTCCTGATGTTGCTTGCCAAAAGTTATCAAAATTGCTCTATGTTTTGTGGAGTTATTCAAAAAAATAAAAGTGGCACATTTTTTATTGAGACATGGTGAATAATCGTGTTAGGGGCCAACCTGGTTCCCTGCATAAAAGAGAGGGAGATTTATAGTAAGAAACTATCAGTGGTCCTGGGTTGCATCCGGTGATATCTGCGTCTGCTTGCACATTACACATGACAAATAACTATCAGTAAATTGTTATTATTAGCAACAGGGCTGTTACTAGAATTTTCAGCTCAAAATGTCAACAAAATGACGCATATTCGGTGAACACGTTCACTCACAATAGAAGCAGATCTGGCAACTAAAGTCAGATACGTGCATATCGGGCTGTTCTGGCTGTAAATGAGACCCAAACACAATGGTCTCATTTTTGTCGGTGCCTTGGCAAGTGGACGGATGCAACAGGTGCCAATCTCTTTTTCTCCTTATTACTACACTACTAGTTATTCTTGTTCTTATACTGCTGGTTAAACAACAAGATAGGCTCACACATCACAAAGTGTTAAAAGTCCTGCTTTACTAATTATTCATAAAAATTAACTTCTGGACACCTTCATGGCCTAATCTGGAGTAATTTGTGATCAATTAGCGGGTGGTTGAATGTAATCATAACAATCATAGCAGCAATTTCTAAAACTGACAAAAGCAAACTATAACACACAGTAAAACAGTATAACACAGTAATGCTATACTGAAGTTTATTACCAACATCTGTCAAATGGTCATTGTTATACAGTCTAAAATTTCTAGCACAAGACTCACAATAATGCAGTACTGTTCTGTAGAAAATATGGGTACAAGCAAAGAAGACTGTCAACTAGCCTTTGTCTTTTAACTAAGAGGATGACAAAATACCAAATGCTTTAAGGATATTTGCCAAAAGATGACATACAATGCGTTTGACATTATTTTCACACACATATGGCAACAAGCGCACAAGTCAAAACGTGACATGTCATAAAAATCAACACAGTGCAAGAGATGTCTGTAGTTAGTTGACTTTTGAGAAATATTCCTTTGATCCGGCAGGATCTGGCTTGATCGTCGGCGTATCCGGCTTCCAGTTTGCAGGACACACTGCACACAACATAATGATGTCAGATTGTTAACTGTAGTCATAATAATAATAACAATAATACAAATGTCAAGTTCATAGTGCTATCAGCATAATGCACCACCGTGAGTTCACCCAGTTTATTTGACAAAAATAGCACGATAAGCGCCAGATGGCTACCAACATTTAGACCAAACCGATTGGCTTCAGCCATAAATCAGCCTATAAACAGCTATAGCATTAACATTCATCATCATTTATTATAACTACTAAACTTGATACTCATTACGCACGAAAGCAGCTAAACTGCTTTAGCGCATCTTAGCTATCGCAATTCTGTCTGTCCGTCTGTCATACAGGTGGATCAGTCAAAAACGGTGCAAGCTAGGATCACCAAATCTTCACTGTCAGCTGCTGAAAGACTATAGTTTCAGGAACTGTAAAGCTTTTCCATAAATTCGGAGGGGGCCACCCCAAACAATGGCTCTAAATGAGAGGAGGGTAGGAAAAATTTGTGATTTTTAGCCAATAAGTCGCTGTATCTCAATAATGGTGCAAGATAGGGCCTAGGTTTCTATTAATCACTAATAGGAAGTCGTACACTGGCTCTCGATTGCCACCGAATTCAATGACCTTGGATGACCTTGAACGCCAAAATAGGGATTTTTATGGATTTTTTGGCAATTCCGGGCTGCGAGACACACTTCAAGAGCAAACTGCACCGAAATCAATTGAGCTAGACATGGAGAAGCTGTGTATGAAATTTTCAGCATTGAATGTAGAGTTTGATGGTCCAAGTCATGATTTCTAGTTTGAAGGAAACCTGCACATGAGGGCATCAATAAGCGGTACCCCAGTAAAAGTCGTTATTATACCGTTGTTGGCCAGTCTTTCGTGAAAACGGTTGCAGATAGACATGGGCATGCTACCTATCATGACAAGCTTTTCAGTCGTATCAACATCGATGACTTTGAAAGATCCTGAACTTCCAAAATAAGGGGTTTTTTATTGATTTTTGTGATCTTCGGCTGCAGCGCACACTCTAAGAATGAACTGCAACAAAATGGCTGGAGAGAGGCTGACAGTTTGCAAACAGGAACTGCTATAGGATTTCATGCCTATAGCACTAGCTCAAATTTCTTGTTTTACAAGTCACTATCTTCAATACCTCAATAAGTATCGAGAGTACCAACGTTTCGATACCAGTATTGAAGAGGTCTCGATATATCGCAGTGCCACGATACCACAAAGTATAGTGACAATACCAGTTTCGATAGTATGCTGTTTGCAATTGAATCGCTCTATTGTTGACAACTATGTGCACACTGCTTGACAGCAATGAAAAAAACATGTTACGTTAAAGCTTGTGAAACATAGTAAATATATATTTTTAAGCGACGGCAAAGCCAACTAAACGTGGTGAGGCATGGGAAAACCTCACCCCTCTCGATAGGCCTGTGGACCAGCATTTCGTATGAACTTTTGGCATCGCGGTGTATTGCGATACTCAATACCTGAGATGGTACAACACTATTTACAAGTGCCATCCCATAGAGAATATAACGCTGAGGTAACCTAGTGGCTGGTTACATACCAAGATAGTTTACCTGCTCACAGACAGTCACCCATCTTGGCTGGGCAGTATAAAGCAAATAGTTGAGATTAACGTCTCAACCACTAATCAAAACGTTAAAAATCAGTCAATATTAAATAAATCTATAATAAAAATTGGTGTTAGGATTCAAAATGTCCACATAACACTATAAAAGATAGCAACTCTTTGGCAACAAAGCTAATGTTGAAATTGCATCGACATAAATTAAGTAAAGTGGACAATGAGTGTACCTCACACAATTTTATCATCTTGGCTGTCTGTGTGCCAAAAATTATCAAATTTGGTGGAGATTTGATGAAGTGCTGACAAAAACAAGTTGGGTCATTTTTTGGGCCCACCTTGTATATATGGTACATACTGTTTTGGAAAGTACAAAATAAGTGACTTTTTGCAACAAACCTTCTCCATGCTTTTCCACAAACTGAAATGCTTTGACAAGACGTAGCGTCTCTTCAACAGAGCGACCGACTGGCAGGTCGTTTATTGTCACTTGTCTCACAACTCCGTTCGGGTCAATTATGAACAGACCCCTAGCAACCAACAAATAACCATCTATATTTCTGCCACAAAAACATAATGTAACCATAGGTCCGTCACACAGACATAATTTGCACAAATTTAACTAAAAGAGTAGCAGACAGAAGGAGAAGTATTTAAATAAGCATATTTATACTGTACACATAACAGTGTTACAATGTCTATTCACTTGGTAATGATAATGGATTAAAAATTCAAAAATGCCATTAAAACAAATTCAGAACTAACTCTATTCGGTGAAATTCAAACAATGACTATGACATTTATCACATATTTAATGCTGTCAGCTTAATCTCACATCCATTCAAAAATCCCCCAAAAAACATGCACAGGTCCGTGGGTAATCATTACAGTCCCCATAGCCATAAAGTGGCAACAGAGAATCAAAGTTAAAGATTTGAATAAAGGAACAACAACATTGTGCAAAGAATGATACAGAAAACTGAACTTCGGCGGTCACATAAGCAGGATGCAAAACGAAAAACTGATGGAGCAAGTTGTTTTGGCATATCACTCGATGTGTGGACAACCTAGCAAAGTGGTGGAAGAAGGATACCGGCAGTTCATACAAACTGACGATGCACAGAATAAAATGGATTTATTTTGTGAATATGGACACTAACAGGCATCGAGCCCATGAAGCAAGAGACAGGAAGAAAAATCTTATTTAAAAATATGCATTGGCAATACGGAGCAGCTGGTTAGTATGCAGATAACATGCAGCTATCTCTTTTTAGCAGCAACAAAACAGCAAACGTTTAGCAAAAAGCTTATCGGCTTGGCAAATAGACAGACTGGTATCAAGCACAAAAATTTTTTTGGCCTCTAAAGCAAAAAATAAGGTGATTAAAAAGTTCATAGACTGATACAGTCAGGCAAAAGATATTGTAATATGGTCTTTTTGCAAACTAAAATGCACTTGGTCCAGCATTTCTTTAAAGCTCGGATTCCAGTGTAAAAAAATAACTGATCTCGGTCTTCCAGCCAGCAAGTTGCCATGCAGATTACAAGAAGCATTCAACAAGTTTGTAGCCTGATACAGATATACATTATAAATCTCAATGACATTGTGTTACTGGTTAGTACCATCTATCGCTGCAGTATTGCACTACTTATTACCTCCGCCAAGGAGGTTACGTTTTTGTCGGACTTTGTTTGTCTGTCTGTGTGTGAGCAAGATAACTCGAAAAGTTATGGATGAATCTTTCTGAAATTTTGAGGGTATGTCAGGCATGGCATAAACTACCAGTGATTCAATTTTGGGCGTGATCCGGCAGGAATCCTGGATCACTTTGAAATTTTCGTTACCATTGCGTTAAAGTACCCCGGGAACATAGAAATTCTGGCTTGAAAACCGGCGGGGCGCTAGTCCTTCACCAGTCCTTACCCAGGCATAAAGGTAGCGGTCAACGGCTTCTTCTTCGAAGAAGGCGGATGAACTGCGCCTCGTTGGTGCGATGGTCGAACACCAGCGGGAAGCCTCTGTCAGTCCCTAAAGGAGGGTCAGTCAGA
>Ga0209671_1000111_pt1 | contig 37753 bp, 15 predicted proteins | sample WorMetHERISLAND2_2_FD_187401 | JGI IMG/M metagenome (GOLD analysis project Ga0209671, IMG submission 187401) | Marine gutless worms symbiont microbial communities from Max Planck institute for Marine Microbiology, Germany - Olavius geniculatus... | ecosystem: Host-associated > Annelida >...
GTTTGTTTCTGTCCGTGTCCTTGTCTCTCTTCTTTTTTGCTCGAAGGTTCTTTTCGTCATCTACCACCTTATATTTGATCCTGATTTTCTCGTTTTCGTTCTTTTCGTCTTTCTCTCTGTGCTTGCGTCTCCCTGTCTGTCTCCGTCTCTTCGTATCTCTGGCTCTCTTCTTCTGATACTTTTCGTTATCTCTGTCGTCTCTGATGTATTCTTCTTCGTCCTCGTCTTTGTTTTGGTCTCTGTCTCTGTGCTTTCTTGTATGTCTGCGTCTGAATCTGTCCCAGTATTTTTCTTTCTCATACTCATTATTACTGTCTCTGCCCTGCTTTGTATCTTTTTTTTCGTCGTCGTCTTCATCATCGTCGTCGTCATCATCTCTCCTTGTCCGTCTTTTTACAAACAAACAAACAAAAATGCACACGTATGTACATAAACGCTTATTTGCCAAAGAAAAGCTGAGCGTTACGTCGATAAAATATACTGCATGGACTGAACAGAAAGGTCTAGCGGCGGACACTAGTAACAATAAAACACAAATATCATTATATAAAAAGTAAATAAAAAAGCACAAATGCGCGGTATAATAACATGAAACAAAACTAGCTAGACCCAATAAATGTATAGCACATTTCAAAACTGATACTGATGACAACGCCAGAATTAAACTGCTATTATACTCCAATGACACGCTCAATCGTCAAATTACAACATTATATGCTAATTCGTTTTATCTTCGGAACAATTTCTGTTCTCTGCTCGATGTCGCCTGGACGAATAAATTGTTATAGATATAAAAGGCATTTGGTAGGACCACTGGTCTCGGTTTTTTGACTTGTCTTGTTCTTTTTAGGCTGCGTGTTTTTCTTCCCCGATCCACCGGTCCATCCTGTTCCTTTCTCTGTCAACCACCTTGGTGCGAGACCAGTCTGCATGACTGCATGACTGATCTATGATTAACATTTTCGCCGACGATACTATGAATAAAGGGCCTATTTTTCCAGAATTTCGTAAGGAGCTCTGAAAAACGCATAAGTTGTGCAGCCAGTAAAACACGGTACGGTTGTTCAAAGTCATTCAAGGTTATTGGTTGTCGGACCAATAAAAATAGAGTGTATAGACAACTTACAATACAGATTGCATTTTGATGAATTTACACAGCTTAATAACTTATAGCGAGTTCATAAAAAGTCGTGGCTCAGAAGCTTCTATCCCCGAAATCTAGAATTAAAATTGGACTTACGTTTCCTTTCTTTTTTCTTCTCCCTTTTCTCTCCATTTTCCGTTTTTATGCTTTATGTTTTTTTCCTTCACTATCTTTTTCTTTCCTCTTGTTATTTTTTATTTTGCCTTTTTTGTCTCCTGACGTTTGGAGCTAAAAACATCGCTTCTGAGGACAGCAATTTACACATATATTGTATACATCTTTAACTTAACTGACATCCCTATATTTTACAGGGCGCAAGCTGCGCTTACCGGGTATGGGGATAATAGCCCCTAACGTGGCTGACCTTCTGTCTGTGTACCAGTCGCTCTTATTCCTGTTCTTTCTTCGTGACACACGCCGTCTGTTCTTCCTCGATTGCAGGTTTCTGCGTCGTCTGTAAGTCTGATGTTTGGATGTCTGACGCCGCTGTTTTCCCGCCCTGTGTCTGTCACTCACACTACGTCGGAACTGCGTCCGGTAGCGCGGAAGTATACTCCACCCGACCGCTAAAAGAACATAAAATATTTTATTAGAAATGGAGCCCGGGTGGTTAAAAAGCTACAGAATAGTACAAATAGTACACAATAAGTTAAACGGCTATGTAAAGCAACGGATACAACCATCTGTCGCCGAATAGTTAATCGAGTAAATGATAAACCACTGTCTGGTGAAGAATAAATGAATGTTAAACGAACGTTTAACACTTAGGCATATAGGCCTACACTTTATACAGTAGTTTAACCAGCACTCATTTCACGCTGACCGACCGTCGGTCGTGTTGGCTACACTGTCGTTTTTTTCACGCATGACTGCGCTGGTGGATTATCGACACGTTATCCCACTGTAGACAGTACGGTAGACATAAGCAGGACTGTAGGCCTACGCCCTACGAATATCAGTGTGAAATAAACGTATAATAAATCGACAAGACCAATATGCAAATATTCAAAACGAAAATTTGTAGAGCGCCCTTCAACCCAAGAGCCATCTTAATGCCTGATTTACGACACTGTATAAGCCTATACAACCAGAAAGACACCCAGAGAGTGCAAACCTCCGCCAACAGTATGTAGATTTTCCGTTGCGTTCGCCAGGAGACAGCACTGTATTCAGCTTAGCCTTACTGTGAAAACGGTAAAAAATCCTTCAATTCTATCTTGTATCCGGAAGCTAATCCGGATCACTAACAGAATCTCTAATTACTTCTAATTTGGGCCAAGTCTAAAATTTCCTGAAATTTTTTTTCGTTCTTGGCAAAGGTAAACGCGCACGCGCTAGACGTTTAAAATAGCCTGGATAACTTCTGGCAAAATCACGATATTGTGTACCGGTATGACTTGAAAGCACGAATTCGCGGAACCTGAAGTCGCAGCGTGTTCTAATTACGAAATTTGGGCTTGAAGATCATACTGAAGCGGCGGGCCTAAAGACGAATGCCTGTGTCCACTGCATGTCATCTCTTTCTACATCTACGTCAAGTTCAACGCACGTTTGGTTTTCTTCGGAGTTTTCTGCTGTTTCTGCATTTCAGCAGCAGGACTGCCGGGGGTGGGGCCATGTCCGACCGGCTGTTCCTCTTGCTCGTCCGCCGCCCCCTGCTCCTGCTGGTCGTTGTTGGCGGTTCCGGTAATCCTCCCGTTCTGCTGGTAACTGATGTCGAAGTCGACGTCTTCGTTGAATGTTTCTGTGTCCGGCGGGTCGTCTGCGCTGGCAGCCGGCTCACCGCCGCCCTCCGTGCCTACAGCCATGTACACAGCGACAGAACTCAACTGAACTAAACTAAACCGAACTATTAGTTCGCTCGCTTATACCCCGTTTACACGATCAAGCTGGCTCGCTGTGTTCAGAAAAAAACACCCACTCATGTTTTTTTTATATCTCCGTGGAAAATGTCTAAATTTTCACAAAATTTTCAGAGAGTATTTAGGAGAAATCAAATATTTTACCGGTGGAAAACATGAACAGTCTTTTCCACCAATGACGTCACAATGACGTCATACTTCCGTGTTTGGAAATTATGGGTTTTACAGTTGAAGACAGACATTTGATGAAATGTTTGCCAGTCAGCGAGGGTTATGAAGCCACAAGTTTGTGCGAGATGTTTCTGGACAATGGACGAACAATTGAACATTGATAGAATGAAACTTTTGATTAAAAAAAATCACATGACTTGCAGTATCAAGCCGTTCAACTGATAGCAGGCACGTGGTCATCCACGCAGTGACCCAGTGCGTGTACTCCTATCGACATCAGAAAAATTGAGTTATCTCGCACTAAGCCAAGAAGATAAATCACCAAAATAGTTTACGGTGAAAAACTGTATGACAGATTAGCATATTTTGGGTTCAGTCACTCCGTGATCAATCGATGTGTTTTAACATTTTCTCAAATGTTTGTCTTCAACGGTAAAACCAATAATTTACAAACACGAAAGTATGACGTCATCATGACGTCACCGATGGCAAAAATACTTAACTTTTCACCGGTGGAATACTCGTTTTTTGCTAAACATTTCCTGAAAACTTTGTGAAATTCTAAACATTTTCCACAGAAATATTAAAGAAAACGTGAGTGGGTGTTTTTTTCTGAACACTGCAGTGTACACGTATGTTGGCACTTTAGCGAACCAAAAATCTCTTCACTACAAACCATGAAAAAAACAATATCGCGATATGCCAGAAATTTCTATATACACCTAGTTCTGCTACAATGGGAACATGACTTGTGTCTCAAGAACACGACGGAAAACAGGCGGATGCCCAGTTAGCGGTAGGCGTGGTGTAGTGGTAACGCGTCTGATCCGATCAGCGAAGTTACTGTACGCCGGGCCCGGTTAATACCGTGATGGGTGACTGCCTATGGGCAGGTAAACCATCTCGGGATGTAACCAACCGCCTAGATCAACTCAGCGTTCCATCCCTCCGGGGTAGGTAAACCGAGTACCGGCCTATCTGGCTGGAATTAAGGCGGGGCGCGTTCACCTCTGTCGGGTGGCAAGTAACATTGTGTGATCCCATATGACAAGTGACGCTCCGTAGCTATGAGATGGGTTCGCTCATTAGGAGCTCTATGCGACCTTTAACCTTTAACCTTTTTAGCAAGGACGCTTGTGCGAAAGGTGAGCTGACACTCTAGCTGACGAGATAACGCGAATAGGCCCTACTTGACACCAAAATTTGATTCAGGAACCCAACAAATGAAATAACCCCTCAATTTAGCTCTGTGGCAGTTCGGCGATACGAATAACTACGTGAATATCGAAACGATAAGTAGATCGTATCGAACGTTAATATTTCGACACATCGATTCATGCAGTAGCTTATAGTCGTACCCATGGACACAGAGATCCTAGCAGTCTCACGACCGTCGTCTGATATCTCGTTCGTCATCTCACCCTCGTCTCGTTTTCCGCGCCAACCTCCAACAGACGACTTCATACACACACAACAGGGGTGGAGGTTTTCGAGAACTGTCTCCAATCTCAAGAACAGCTTGAGAACAATAAATCGTGGCCTAGGCCTTGGCCGTAGCCTCGAAAACCACTGGCCTTGGCCTTGGTTTTGACATCGACGCATTCAGTACATTCTTATGGTAACGATAAAACTGGTTTTTGCAATCCGACTGATGAATAAAATTCGAATTCCGGGATACTAGCTGAAACCATGTTGTGTTGACTTATATTTAGCGGTGAATTAACTAGTCTGAAACATTGAGCAGACGCTGTTTGTCTGAGCATTTTTACAGTTCATTGCGGTTTAAATAAAATTAAGCTGGCTTTCGGCGCACAGTATAAAATTGTCATACTTACTTTACATATTGCTTACTTAAGCTCAAAAATGCTGGCCTGGTTGCGTAGCATAGTGGTTAGAACGTCGGTCCTGGCCGGCGAACTTTCCCTATCCTGCGTTAGACTGATGGATGGCTGCTTGACCACTTTGTGGGTACGGCGTCGCTATCAGTCTACCAACAAGGCCAACTCAGCCTGCCATCCCTCCGGGGTCGGTTAAATGAGTAGTAACCCATAATGGGTTACGGAAGGTAGTACAGCTGACTGGGGCTGCCTAGCCGGCCGCTGCGCCAGCTTGTGTCTGCAGGCTGCACGCGGTGGCTGTGCGGCCGGCGGCTCTGGTTAGTGACGAAAAGCGCATTAGAGGCATGTTCGCGACGATGCGCTATACAAATTGACGACATTTACTTATTCTTTTTTTACCTCGAACCCATCCCTGACCCACAGTCATAAAGCTAAAACTGCACTTGCTTTAACTTGATGTGGATTTGTCGTACAGCAAGCTGTATGTACAACAAATTCGCGATAAATAAAAAGATCACATCGAATCCGCCACAAGCTGTCCGACATGTCGCCTACACAGAATAGGCTGTCGAAAGGCGACAACAGATATACAACATCTTGACTTTTGACATGTCAAGATGTTGCACTGCTTGTGTTGCGATTTGTTGTGCAACTATACTTAGTCTACAACAAAATTGGCGAGTACAGAGCGACGTAACTAAACCGAATTTAACTTAACTGACACGGTTTAGTTTTTGACCAACTGGTTAATGGGCGAACTCATTGGTCATTGGTTGACGCGTATGTGAGCGTAGTCAAGTGGGCCACCGACGCCGTTAGATGGTACCTACTGTAATGCATTAGCCTACTGCTTGTCCACTGCATGGTCATTTCGTCAAAAACGTAACTATATCCATTCAGTTCAGTTTAGTTTAATTTCGTTATGCTACGTCGCTCTGTTCCCGCGTTTACGTCGCTTTGGTGAAAATTGGGCTTACAGCCGAGTAGACATTACCGGTCGTTTATTTGCAGCGCTGTTTATAGTTTCATATCACAAATAACCTTGGGTTTAAACGGCCATCCAAAAGTTATGAGTTCGCAACTCTATATCTAGAGTCCAGATCACATTTTAAGTTAGATTATAGTTAGGTCTATTTATAAGAAATTAGCTAAATAGACGCTATACCAGTCTTCTGGCTGAAGCGCCTGGTAGACTTACGGCATCGCATAACAGTACGGCGACTATCAGCAATGTAAGACAATGAACACGTAGTTTTGCCATCATTATGTGCATGTGGCTTCTACCACACGTACGATAGGCTACATCAACTGCTTGCTGCTTAAGAGACTCAACATCTCCCGTGACGTCACCGTCATATTTCTGTGACGTCATGTATGCGTCGTGTTCAACGTCATTCTACGCCGTGAGCCAGAAAAAAATCGTCATCGTCGCCCACATTCCAGTGCTTCAGTTTTATCGCAAGTGTGGGCAAAAAGTAAGCTTCAAACTTTTGTTCTGATCTTTGCCAAATGTTGACCGATTTTTAAACTTTTTTATCAGCATATTCTGCAGAAACTTTGCAGTGAGGTGGTTATTAGACGTACTGTGGAAAAACTCACAATATTGTTGCATTTTTTCACAAAGTTTTTAATTTCCGAAAAGACCCTATAAATTCTGATACTAAAGTTTTTCACCTAGCTAATAATAGAAAGTTTATGATCCTAGCTTGCGTCATTTTTATAGAATCGCTAATTGTAAACAGACAAGCTTCTAGGCGACGTTGTTCGCGACTGTAGCTGCGGACAAACACTTCCGCATGCAGACTGGGTGGACAGACACGTTGTTTGACAATAAGAGTCGTTTAAGAACAATCGCCAGCCAGCGGTCAGACTGGACAGACAAAACCTTTACGATAGGATGGGGCATGAGGAAAGCAAGCTATGCTGACGCCTGTAAAAAAGCTAAAGCTCTGCTTTTATGACCTGCGCTGTATGCCATTGCAGCATGCATGACCTTGGTAACGTCGTGTGAGAATTAATGGCCGTCAATCTTAACTGTATATGATTGGCAAACAGATATCAAGAGAGTATTGTATGCCGTGCACGATAGATTAAAAGGTATACAAAAACAAGCCTGTAGGCATTAGTGATTGCAATCCAGGAATTGAATTCTCATCAGATCCGGGAATAAGAAATTTGTAATCCCGGTATCTCGAAATCTCGTTTCACGCGTAAATAAAAACATTAAATTTAGCAACATGCATGGCGACAGACAAAGTACGTGTAGTAAATATCCGTAGTTTTGTATATACTGTCCGTACGGTGGACTTCCCCTACCGGCAGTTAGGCTTTTATCTAAAAACTCGTTGCACAATTTGCTACAGATTTGCGATTTCCTGTGGGTGCCTGTTGTACAGTACACTGTATGTCGCAATCTGTGAAGTTCGGGTCTTACTTTTGCAATCCGCCAGTATCAACTGGCCAACACTTTGTAAAGCGGCGCATAATGTCCAGCGAAGCGTTAAGTCGTTAAATTAAATCACAAAAGATGATATTGCCCGCATGACACTGACTGTATGTCAATGTGCTGCTGAATAATAGGCTATCACCTTTTGTGATTTTTGCTGTTTTCGATGTGCGAGTTCTCTAATATTGCCGTTAACAAGTGTATAAACTGATGTTTTGTGCACTTTTTTCGTTAAACGATGAGTGGACGGCGAGCGGCCTTGCTGACAAGTGATTCGTGGGAGGCTCAACATCAGCATGCACAGACTGATTTATAGTCGTAGCGGTAAATGCACGGTAAGTAATCACCGAATCTCGCAAGACGAATTCTAGGGCTGTTCCGAGAGAGTCATTTTACTCGAGTAATCGATGCATGATTGTGGAATAACAACTTGCAGTATCTGCGTGTTAATTTTGCGCAGCGTCGTCGGATCTGCGCGATCGACCGATTGATCGTACGTTCTCGCAGCGAGTGACGGCTCTGCACAATCGGCAGATCTAGCACTTTTATGCTGCACCCTGTAGCTTCTGCTAACATCGACAAGGTTATTTATATTTTTTCTTGTCAAAAGTTGTCAAATGAAAAAAAAACAGTTGTGTGATCAGGGCCGGATTTAGGGGGGCGGGGGCCCCGGGCCCCAGGTCTCCCACCAACAGGGGGTCTCCCACCAAACCCCTCAATTTTTAAAACCCTGTAATTCGATAGCCAATCCCTTTCTGAAATCCCAAATGCGCCACTGGGCTCAGGCTTCCCACCAGGGGCCCCAGGCCTCCCACCAGCTAAATCCGGCCCTGTGTGTGATATGTAATAGCACGTTGGCCTTAACCGTTCGCCTGGCAGTCTTACATGTGTTTAATATGTTCGGTGAATAATGAACATATTTATTCACAAAACCGCGACAAAATACAACAAATACATATGAAATGCACGAAATGGAAAAACGACGTTAAAAAGTTATAAAAGCAAAATCGTTCGATGTTCAACTCAAGCCGTCGCAATGACTATTATCACATCAGCATTTCTCAAGACTACGTCTTAAAACTACTCTCAAAATTTTTATGCATAAATACGAGCATCATGAATGCGAACAGTCACAGTCACATTGTAAATAATAAAATAAATTATTTGACGGAAATATAAATGTTCGAACGATAACGGCATGTAAACATTCGAAACAGCGACACGTACTCTGACGCTCCGTGTCATCAGCTTCGTGAGTTAAAAAAATGGGGAGAGCAATAAGTTGCAATTTTCCGACAGATGGCGGCAAATTTCTGGCAGAGAAAATACAAGTGCTTATGCCTTCAATTTTTTGGTTTTCAACGTTTTCCAATATAAACATTTCCACGCCCACATTTTGTTCTTTTGAAAACAGACTTCCAATAGGAAAAAAAATTACGACAGGTTAGAATTTAGGGGAAGGCGGTTATGTCCATTGCGCTCCCTCTACGACATCACTGGTATATACAACATAAAATATTTGTAAAACTGTTTAAATAGAACATTTGCGAAAAACATAGCAGTAACAATGACGTTCTATCTTTAACTCGTGTTCAAGTCGCACAAAATGTTTTGCGAGATCTGCGGAATGCTTTGCAGCGTTACGACATTATGTGTAACGACCAGGACTGTATTTATTATATTTTTGCAAGATTTTATGTTTTAAAATAATTTTTTTGGCGTCGCATTAACAACATGTGCAACGTTATGCAGTTAAACATAGCATATTTCACATATATTACTTAAAGAGTCCAAGAGTGAATATGGGGGATTTTTTGGGAGGGGGGAGTTGCACAAAAGGTTATAGTTGTCTCTCTCCCTACATATGCTTTTGTGAATTATGTAAGGAATCAAAACTCAGAAATTTTGTTCTGGAAGTCAAACCTCCCATCTTCCCGGCAAATACAGCCACGGGCCTTAAAGCACGTACACAGCGACAGAACTAAACTGGACTGAACTAAACTGAAATGCCAGTTCGTTTGCGTCCACAAGAGCATGATAACTGACAGTTTTGTTCATTTCAGTTCAGTTGATTTTTGTCGCCTAGTATACACGTCTCCAGTCGCTCAGCATGCAAACAGTATATGACATCATTCAATAAAGATGATGACTGACTTTTACTAGCGCGCGCTTCGTACTTCGCAACAGGCCGAGTGATAACCGCGAGATGTCAAAACATCTCCCGCGCTTTACTGTGCATTGTGCATTTACTGTGCAACATCGTCCAATGTAGTCGCTGATGTCTACCTTGCTCTGGGGCTTACCGCGGTGGCGGTTTGAAAGACGTGACTTAATGTTATGGAGCAACGGATAGAGTCCCAATTTCACGTCATCAACGTCATCACGCAGCAGTATTTCGAGTTCTTTTATGGTCTGCTTTGGACGGGCAGGACATGCTCTCTGGTTGATGGCTGCTACGATGGACCGAATAAGCTGAGCTGCATTGTGAACGGTCCGCAAAGCTTTTCTCAGCAGTTTCGTCTGTAAACATGCAGAAAACAAATTAAGTTGTTTTTATAAACATCCTGAAAACGAATTAACCCAAACTCCCACTTACTTTGATTCGATGCGGATGCCTTGTTCAATGATAAATTTTATACCTTTAACTTTGCCGCTGTTTTTGAATGTGCCTAATTTTCTGAATCAGTCGTTTGTTCAATACTTTCAATGTTTTTATTGCGTTTTTTAATTTTTTTATTATGTACTGTTTTTTTGTTTGCCATAGGCCTACTAGGCCTATACGCAAAATATTCGGCATTTATTCAATAACTTATTCGCAAACGAAAACGGCTGAAAAGCGTGATAACCTACCCTATTAGACGTTCTTGTGGACAATATTGGAAAGTCTCCACTCAAGTTGCATGTGATGTTGGAGCCAGCATCGGCGCGCGTTTCATTCTGCAATGACAAACATTTATTGCAACAAGAGGGGCACTCAGAGACCAATGCTGTCAATTTTTTTCTGTGTTCGCCAGGTGGCAGCACCATATTTGGCTCGGAAGAGGCTTGCTCATCTGGCAGTGGTAAAAATCTCTCGATAGTATTCTGGATCCAGATCCTGATCCGGATCACAACCATAATCTAACCACCTATAAGTTGGGCTAAGTCTAACCTTCACTGAAAACTAGCCAAATCCGCCAGGATTGCACTTTTTGTGTAAACCTGGTTAGGCCTACATGCCAACAGATAAATGAATAAATGGCTCGGATAACACATAACCTCTTTGGCGGAGGTAACAACACTTACTTTTTGCTATGTCTCGTATAAAGCTAACTAGAAAGCAGTCGGAGCCCGCACACCTCCGCCAAGGCAATGTTGTTCTCTAGGTGGCAGCACCATCTTCGGTTTTGCAGCGGTTTCCCTTATGCCCCATTGAAAGCGAAGGTAACGAAAATTTCAAAGTGATCCAGAATCCAGGATTCCTGCCGGATCACCTCCAAAATTGAATCACTGGTAGTTTATGCCATGCCCGACATTCCCTCAAAATTTCAGACAGATCCGTCCAGAACTTTTTGAGTTATCTTGCTAACACACAGACAGACAGAGAGACAAACAAACAAACAAACAAAGTCTGGCAAAAACATTACCTCCTTGGCGGAGGTAAATATAACATTAATTCTTGATAGCATATGTAGCAAATTGCACTTTGCATCATCTTATTAAGACCTCTAGGCAAGTCTTCCTTATCGATACACTCTCAAAATCGATTTTAATCATGTTTGATTGTTACAAATGTACTTGGTATGTGATAATTAATTAATTTTAGTGTGCGGAAACTGATAATTTTTGCAGAGAGTCACTTTTTATTTTTCTGTACCGTTAAGCCTATGGAGTTATTCGCCCAAATCGCCCACGTCACACCCGGCTACTATTGTATGACATCTTGAGTGGTATTACGTCATCCTGGGGAGTGGGGACGGACACTTGGTATAGTTCTTTCGAAGTGGCGCCACCTACCATGACGGCGGCGACGATAGCTGTTGGCTTAAACAACTGAGCACGCCGACGCGTGAAGGCGTGTCTTAAATAGTGAAGGTAAACCTACTGAGTAATAGGGTGTTCACACGATCCAGCAAACGTCCAGCTCCATTATAACACATGGCAGCAAACGTCCAGCGAACTTCCAGCAAACGTCCAGCATTACATTTGCTGAAAGTTTGCTGGACGTTTGCTGGATCGTGTAAACACCCCATAAGCGAAACCGAATATCAGCTGCAACTATAGCAGAGCGTCCTGCCAAGGAACATCAAGCAACCTACGTGAAAGTGGACAACGACATAGCTGCAGCTAAACTGCGTTACTGCGAAAGCTTTCACGCTCTGTCTGCCCAGTACCTGGCCATAATTATGAGTTAGGCATATCTTGTACATGGGCGTAGTGGACTTCAAAAGAACATTAGTTTGGCCAAGCCCCAATCATCTAGATTCTAGATTGTTATTTCGTACCGGCTGATAAGTGTACTAAGTTGCTAGCTAAATTCTTCCGAGTAGCCTATTGCAGTCTATTGAGAACTATTCGTTTTATTACACCACATATTTACTATCACTTAGCTTGTGCACAGTAAAAGGTCGCATATAAAGGTCGCATATAGCTCCGAATGAGCGAACCCATCTCAGAGCTACGGAGCGTAACTTGTCATATGGGATCACACAGTGTTACCTGCCACCCGACAGAGGTGAACGCGCCCCGCCTTAACCCCAGCCAGATAGGCCGGTACTCGATTTACCTACCCCGGAGGGATGGAACGCTGAGTTGACCTAGGCGGTTGGTTACATCCCGAGATAGTTTATCTGCCCACAGGCAGTCACCCATCGCAGTATTAACCGGGCCCGGCGTACAGTAACTTCGCTGATCGGATCAGACGCGTTACCACTACACCACGCCTACCGCCCAGTAAATACGTGCGGTTGTGGTCAGTTCGTTATTCTGTAATTTTCGTAATTTTAGAAATGCAATTGTGTTGAACTTCTTTATCCGGTACGTTTATTTTGATGGTCGGCTCACTACAGCGCAACTAGCTGACGGCCGCCGTAGCATAATTGGTCAGCTAATCTCCGCCCCCTGACGAAGTCGGTGCCCCTTCCCAACACTTCACCCAACGTGTCCGTCTCTAAGGAACAATAGAAACCACCCAAAGTGTCCGACTACCGTGGCTACGGACCATGGAAGCCGACCTTTAGCCGCTCAACCACGAACTCAATTTAGTGTGGTGACATGCCCAAGATCCACTCTGTCCTTTTAAACCCTCATGATGTGAGCTACAAACACTATCCAGATATTTCAGTCTCTGACGCCGTCTTGCTCTCTTTCCCTTTATCCTTCCCGTCACCGCCAAATTCTCATGACTACGACATATCACATGCTCCAGGAAAGCAAGCTACCCTGATACTGGAACTATATAAACTGGCTTCTGCTTATCAGATTATTACATAAATTCAATATTCATACCTTTAATAGCTCGATTGCGCGGTTGATATGTTCAAGCACAAATGTCACTCTCTGCCTCGAAGCTGTTCGTGAAACTCTTGGATGTTTGTCATCGTTTCGGTAAACAGTCGTTAGGCCTACTTGTCGCTCAGTCTGTCCACCGGTAAAATATTGTGTACACGTGGTAGTATTAGAGTCATAAGACTGAGCAATCGTTGTTCTGTTATGATCAGGCTGGTCTGTAGTCGTAGGTCTGCCTTGTATTATAGTAGGTGCAACCAGCGCTAGGGCTACACATGCTGCAATATACAGAGAGCACACAATGAATAACTTAGCTTATACGATGTCACGCTCTGTTAAGCAATAATAACTCGCAACTTTTAAACCCAAACGATACCGACTTCCATTAATTCGTTTGATAAAATAGCCTAGCAAAAGCAGACAATATATGCCAGTTTTCCACAACCAGCTGCCGGACTTTGAAAAAATTATGGATGACAAAGATTTTGAAAAAGTTTCAAGAATTTATTTTAAAATCGGGCAACTGGTTGCGAAAATATTGTCTGCTTGGGTATTTTATGTTGAGACCATTTAGATTTGTTGTACAACACAAGGTGCAACAATGATAATAGTAACTAAAAATCTCTTATATACTCTAATTTTTATATTAATATGCGGTCATCCAAATAAACCACAATACGGATCTTGTCCGTCTGTCTGTCAGTCGGCAAAATTCCAGCACCGAATTAACGTCTTCGTTTGTATTCTCATGCGTTTAAAATTATACTGTCAATTAAAAAACAAAAGTAGTAAAACAGTAGAATAAAATAATTAAATAACAAAACGATAATAAATGAGTAAATCTTACTGATCATATATATTACTCTAGCCATGGTGACAAACGATATTTATCGACATCATAAGTTAAACTTCAAAAAGTGATGTCAAGTTAGCGTTTACACACACTTTTATAGCTTTGCTGTGACTGAATAATTGAAATTTTACAGTGTCTCCGTCGGTTGCAGTTCACTAGCCGACACCGGTAATCAAGGGACAGATTGCAAAAGTTCAGCGATTCAGACACGATTATCATTCAGAAATCATTAAATTAGCTGACGAGTTTGTGACGCCCATGATTTACGATCATTTGTAGTGAAAATAAAACTAAAAGTCCGGTTGTTACTGCATCAGAAGTGACGATCAAACGTAATTAGCACGCTGAACGGCGTTGGCGTAATAAGTAATAAATAGCGCTTTAATAAACGGATGGGCCTAGTGTATCAAACGGGAAATAAAACTTGCCTCACGCTGTAAGCCGCTATGCATCCGCTAGTTTCACACACAGCGATCATGCGTGTCGTGTCATATTGGTCTTGTCATTCGAAAAACGGTAAAACTCCCTCGCTATCTACACTGACAAACTAAGCAAGTAAAATGATTAACGGAGAATCGAAGACGAAGCTATAAGTTAGTTTGTCGTGAAAGAATGCTATTGCATTGCGTTGCTATTACGAAGCCCCCCTCCCGAGACTCCCGGTGTTTCCGCAACTATAATACACTCTCACTGTTGTAGATCTATAGGACAGTAAAACATTTATTATTATGATTGCGATAAGTGATTAACTATGGTGTGATAGAAGATATGCAACAGGCCTATTCGATAAAAGAGATATTTGGGATTTCATTGCAATGGCCCAGTCAAGACTTGCCGTTGTATGATTAATTAGAGCAAATCGGCGACTTGCCTTGAGAAAACAAGAAATTTGAGCTAGTGTTCACGAGACGCGCGAAAGCCTATAGCAGTTCCGGTTCACGCTAAGTTAATATACAAATACCAAATTCTCTATCTGGATCGCAGAACGACAGTAGCATGACGCCACCCTGTGAATGATGTAGACTTGTGTCGCAGCCCGAAATCGCCAAAAATCCATAAAACCCCCTATTTTGGCGTACAAGGTCATTTAAGGTCATTGAATTTGGCGTTAATCGAGAGACAGTGTACGACTTCCTATTAGTGATTAGTAACCTAGGCCCTATCTCGCACCGTTACTGAGATACAGCGACTTATTGGCTAAAAAACACAAATTTTGCCCACTCCTCTCTCATTTAGCGTTCTTGTTTGGGTTGACCCCATTTAGATTTATGAAAAAGTTTTACGGTTCCTAAAACTAGAGTCTTCCAGGCACCCGACGGTGAAGATTTGGTGATCCTAGCTTGCACCGTTTTTGACTGATTCACCCGTGTGACAGACAGACAGAGGGACAGACAGACAGACAGACAGAATTGCGATGGCTAAGACGCGCTGAAAGCAGTAGCTGCTTTCGCGCGTAAAAACCATTTCCCGTCTTGAATTGCAGTTGCAGCTTTTACATTATTAGTTTTAGTCGCATAAAATGCCAGCAGTTTCTGTAGTGAAAACGTAGGCTGCATCCGCCGAAATAAAAATAAATTACGTACGCCAGTACAATCTGCAAAATTATGTGGGTTTGAGTGTTTTGCACCAACTAAAAATATTGTATAAAATAAAAGCTACATAATATGTGTTTCATACCGTTAAATGACGTTTTTTATTTTAAAATATACAAAAATGTGTCTGTCAAGTTTGCTATGAAGGCGATTGCGTTCAAACAGAAGCACTTCAGGCGTTTAAGTAAGTTAGGGGGAGTTCCCCGACGAAGAAAAGAAAAAAAATAAAAAAGGAGATCTGATAACAAACACAGAAAACAAACCCATAAAATGGGGCAAAAAATAAAAACAAAAATAGAAGTATCGAATTCTGACTAGATCGTGACATTATTCTGAGTAATGGAAATACAACGTGTACTGCTAAAATCATGCTTCTATTATTATCGATATGGAAATGATCTACTTAGGGCTACATACCGCAATCTTTGGATTCAACTACGTGTCACACATGTCTTAATATTCTAGCATAGTTTATATTTCCATCAATTTTATACTAGTTATTGTTTTTTTTCATTTTGTTATTTTAATGCGGCTGCACAGCTGAACACATAAATGCGCAATTTCTAATGTGTTTTGTCAGTCAGTTATCTATCATACGTTAAATTTTGTGAGTGCAAAAATTTGTACGATTTGCCAATTTCGCCGAGTCTAAAAATGTACCGTCACCGAATGGTTTCGTCGTCGTAAGTTTGAACCGGTTAAGTCTCAAACTTCACTATTTCAATTTGTTGTGGATTTGCTGGACAAGTGGTACATCAAGTTAAATACAACATGCATTTAATTGATATGTTAAAATGTTGCGAATTTGTTTCTGGCATTTGAATTTTCAATGGGCTTGTTCTGCAACTTGTTCTTAATTGTTGTACGACAAAACAACGACGAATCAGTGCCGTAGCTAGTAGTGAAATTGGAAGAACCACCCCCCCCCCTGTCCTCGATCTACGCCACTGCAACAAATCGATGCAAGCGGAATTTAAGCCTAAGTCAGTGCAGACTGACAGTGCAGTTTTGTAACGGGCTAAAGGTATGGGCTGGCACAAAAGCATGCCGCCGAAGCTACAAAGTGTTTTGTTGTTTATTGAACTATGTGAGGCAATGAGCTCTATTTTAGCCCTAATTCAATAACAGTCGGCGTTAATTAAATTATTGTTCATAAACGCCGCTTTACTGGTCAATAGGTGGTCTATAAAAAGTAAATTCTCTCGCTTTCGTAAACTTATAACATTGTCAATACTAACCGATTTTCAATTTACTGGTTAGGTCAGTGGCAAACTTCACGAACACTTGTTCAACATCTCATCACGTCGTAAACGCGTGATAAAATATAGAGTGGCCCAGCTAACGTAAAGCCACTTTTATTTTTTTTCAATAACTTTATAAAACGTTGGCCGATTTTAATAATTTTTGGCATGCAAGATCGCAAAAAACTAACATAAAAGACTTTAGTTTTGCTCAACTCACCTTAAGACTGTTGCTACATTACCTTGTAAAATGCAGAAATCGTATTTTGGCGTTTACAACAATGAAGTCTTACTGGGTAGCGCATGTGTCAGCTCAAAAAATCATTAAAACCACAAATCATCGAAAATCTGTTAATTATTTAACACTACTTGTACGCATTTAAAGAACGCGCGTCGATAAACTGAAATAATGCATCAGTAGCGAGTTAGCTGCTCTGAGTCACGCGGTTATTGATCGTGATGTTGGCGAGTTGCGTCAACGTCTACACGCTTGCGTTCGTGCGGGACGAAGACATTTTGAGCACATGCTGAAATAAAAATTATGTAATGTGACATGTTTAATTTAAAAAAAATAGTTAATCGTGGTAATCTCTATTTAGCTAATTATTTTTGAACCGATGCATGCTCTACCCAGTATGAATTATTGTTGTAAATAGCCATACTACGACTTTTGCATTTTACAAAATAATGTAGCGACATCATTTAAAATTGTTTTTCGCTGTTGCATGCCAAAAATTATTAAAATTGGCCAACGCTTTACAAAGCTATCTAAAAAATAATAGTGGTCTTCAACTGAACCACCCTGTATAGTTAGCTTTGCAATACTGTAATGGCCAATCCACACTTACGGCGCGGACTCAACTCAACTCAACTCAACTGCGTAGTAAGCATGAATTATTCATAAGTTATTTTTTAAAACTTACTTATTATAAAAATTGATTTTTGACCTATGCGAGGATGTCGTGATATGACGAAGTCTTAGTGATCACTAAGCTGCAAATCTAAGCCCATAGTGCAGAATACATCGGTAAAAAAATTTCGACAATAAGCGTAGGTCAATATGTAATGCAGTTACGACCAAATTTTGGGGGCCTTTTTGTTCTAACGGCCACTTTGTGTATTCATACTTTACGCCGATTACAGCAACGAAACTGAAATCGAAACCGACTGACAGAATTGGAACAAAGCTGCGTAAAAACGATCAAGACGGCCAGTTTCACACCAACGCAGAATGACTACGACAATTATTGTCAGTGACGACATATAATAGAAGCGTTCACATCTTACAAGTTACACTGCTTTATTCCCAAAGTATCTATGATAACGAAAATATGACAATGACTGCAAGAGTATTACTTCACGCGATGAACAAGAAAATCCATCGGTCGCTAGGAAAGATGCGCTACGGCTGTACAGTTCTTGTTGCACTACTGACCTTCAAGGTCATCCAAGGTCAATGATTTCCATTTTATCTGTAAGGTCTTATGTGATTTTCTATTAGTAATCAATAGCATCCTAAGCCCTATCTCGCACTGTTTAGCCACAACACATCCGTGACATCCGTGACATAAGGGCAGACAGACGGACGACAACCGTACCATAAACGCGCTATACAAATAGCTATAGCGCAGCATAAATCAGAAAACTTCATTCTACTGTGAACTTTCTTAAAGATATACTTCTAGAAAATGTTAATACACTGTTAAACGTTTCTGTCAGAAACAAAACTAGCAGTATTGTCATCGGCAAACAAAACGATAAATTGGCAAATCTTACTGGGCGACTAAAAATGGAGTGGAAATCTCGCATGACCTTGGAAATGACAGAAAAAATCGTATGGCAGGTTTTGCATTTTCAAGCTATCGTTATTTTCGGTTTGTCATTTTCAGGTCTGCAAATTTAGCGCCCGCGAATTTTGCCGCAAACTGCTACGATCACCTCACGTGCGACAAATACCGACTGGATACGCGTCGTCCGTCCAGTTGCCCACCGAGGCACCTACCGCGGAATGCTTTTTCTAATTTCATTTCGTTGGTTTTGTTTTGTACTAAAAATAACGCTACCAGCAAAGCGACGTCAGACATAGGGTAGGCCTAAGTGTGGGTATTTTCGCCACCATAAGCTATAGCTTTTATATAGCTTTTGTATAGCATTTAACGATGTACTTGCTGTCATCAAAACACTGCAGCTATAGATTGACGTCACTGCCGTATCGTTGGTTTGTATTTATCATCTGTACGAACTAACTCACCTCACGCCTGCAGTCTAAACTTTACTGCAGATTATCGATTAATTCACAATCCATCATTTTTTAGCTATAGCTCAACTGTACGTTAGAGGCTTCATCTGATGATGATAAGCATTGGCTATACGCTGATGCTTTTCGCCGTAGCAGCGGTAATGGTAATAATCGTACATTGTTGTAATAATAGACACGTTTTGATGCAGATTTGAGTTTCAATCAGTTAATCAAACTATCACATACGTGCTGCTTTAAAACAACAATTATTATTACGCGCGAGAGCAACTACTGCTTTCAGCGCGTCTTAGCCATCGCAATTCTGTCTGTCTGTCTGTCCGTCCGTCTGTCTGTCACACGGGTAGATCAGTCAAAAACGGTGCAAGCTACGATCACCAAATCTTCACCGTCGGGTGCGTAAAAGACTTTGGTTTTAGGAACCGTAAAGCTTTTTCATAAATTCGAAGGAGTCACCCCGAACGAGGGCGTTATAAATGATACGGGGGTGGGCAAAATTTGCGATTTTTGGCCAATAAGTCGCTGTATCTCAGTACCGGTGCGAGATAGGGCCTGGGTTACTATTAATCACTAATAGGAAGTCGTACACTGGCTCTCGATTGGCGCCAAATTCAATTATTTTAAATGACCTTGAACGTTAAAATAGGGGTTTTATGGATTTTTTGGCGATTTCGGGCTGTGACACAAGTTTGTATCATTCACAAGGTGGCGCCACGCTACTATCGTTATGCGATCCAAATAAAGAATTTGGTATTTGTATATTAACTTAGCGCGAACCGAAACTGCTATAGGCTTTCGCGCGTCTCGTGAGCATTAGCTCACATTTTTTGTTATTTACAGTATACATACAAAAACTGGTGAACCGAACAGCATGACTCCCAACGAGAAACACTATAACAGCTGCCCTATGCTCTATAGTTTTTATAAAAAAAATATGTGTAAAACGCCCGCGGCTTCAAGATGACTAAGCGCTGGTTAGCCTACGTGTAAGATGAAACAATTTCAGAAATGTTTCAGGCGTAGATGCGTTTTATGTACAACAGTTTTGTTTGACTGCAAAGGTCGTAGGCCTATATACCGGGTATGAGCCATAAACGGTCGTTCGCAGCTAAAGCATTTCAGTGAAACATGAAATATGCGCAGAATGTTTTTGAAAATGTTTCTGTTTCACACGCGAAAATGCCCGTTCGTAGAAGTAAACGTTAACACATAGCCTGTGCATGCTGATGTTAACTGTACTTGTGGCGGTGTAGGTTATGATGGAGTCAGTTCAAGGAATAGTCGAGCCTACAGGTATAAGCACTTCGCTCGTGCGTTTTCACTTGGCAGTTAGATGTAGAACGTTTCTGTGAATGAACCTGTAAAATTCCATGTTAAAATTCCAAGCGGTTGTTGAGAAAACGGCAAAAAACTTTAGGGGGCTACTTTTTTTCCGCACCCTGTATACCCAATGTCAGAAAAAGCTAAAGATGCCATTGTCTTTATTCTTAACTATATCACAAATTTTGACTCTCAGCCTGCAGCGGCGGTTCTAGCCCGCAATATCTGAAGGAGGCATGGGCCCTGCCTGATGGCGAGCGCGGTAGCGCGAGCCTATAACGTGGGTCTGAGGGCAGTGTCCCCAGCGGGGTCCAGGGGCAGAGCCCCTCGTCAGGGGGTAAAGTTGAAGCACTTTTGGTTTTTGGACGTTCAATGGAAGCCGCAAAATTGGCCATTTTTCAAAATTTGGAGAGGCAAAAAATCAAAAATTGTGTTATGTTTGCAAAAACTCTTGGGTGGTCACGAAACTGGGGGGCCTGGAGCAAAACTGGGGGCCTATGCCCCCCCCGGCTCGAGCCTAAAACCGCCACTGTCAGCCCGTTAGTACTAGGGTTTTTTTGGACTATTAAACTGTCTTTTTATCGCACATCACCCATATCGTCTCTGATTCATCATGACATTGTGCGGTGCATAAATATTTACTTAGTTGACTGTGTAATATGCGGTCGGTGTTTGTTAAACGCTGTGGTAGGTACGTTGGCTGAGCTAAGTGATGACAACGAGGAGACGTGTCTGTCAGAGCTCGGGGGTGTTTACTACAAGGCAGAGCAAGAACGACCTAAAATACTACAACGCGTTGTCATCGTAATTCTCTCTCCCGGTGTTATAAGGTTCTACGCCCAGTGATCAATATAACAACCACGACATATACGACGTCTCCGATTGGCTGATTCAACCAACCACCACGCCCATCAACCACGCCCATCACCGACTGTTTTATGTAAAACTGAAAAATACACCGTGTCCCAAAATTAGCGGCACCCCTGCAGATAAGTTATTGTAAAATCGTTAATACCTGACAGATTTTTTTTTACAAAATTTTAACCAGTCATTGAGACAATCATTCTGAACTTATCTTTAAAGTTTTAGCTTAAAATGACCACGTTTGGCTTCGATACAAGCTCTTAGTCTAGGACGGGCACACTGCTGCTCGATCTCTTTGTCAATAACAATGCATTGAACGTATCGTAAACTAAACAAACTCTGACGTCATAATGACGTTACACTGAGCACACACGGTAAAGTGCGCACGTCATAATGGGCGTGATCGTAACTAATGTCAAGATAGTGCAGTGTACGATATTTCGTTGAAATCCATGAACTACAAACCGAATTGGGCGTGTTTGAAACAGGGGTGCCCCTAATTTTGGGACACGGTGTATGTCGGCTCAGTGCTGTCTGATGCTGAGCAATGTTGATACGGAAACCTTTTGAGCTGAAAATTGGCGCGCTAATTACTCGATCAGTTCTGGGAACGTTTACACCAATTTTGGTCTTTTGTGTTTACAAGTTGGAACGGATGGACGAATGGACAGGCGGACAGGCGAGACTCATATAACAGCCGCATAATTACAAGAACTGGAGTGATTTTGTGATCATGCAAACAAGTTGTTTTGGAACGTTATGTACAGTCAACAACGTACTATTTGATAAAAGGCGCTGTTGAGTTTCTACGGTTGTCTATAGTAACCATATCGTCCAGTGGCGTCACGGCGGAGAGGGGCAGTAAAGCAATTGCCCCTCTCCCTAAATTTTGAGCAGTCGAGAAATTGTTGAACATGTTTCTTTAAAAAGTGCAAAATGTGAGACTGAAAATTCTGATTTTGGTAAAATTTGGGGGCTAAATTAAAATTTTTAGCACCCATTAACTCCTATGTCGGAAATTTGTTAGCTGCGAGGCCCATAATTCACATTTTGGCTACGCCACTGACCTTATCGTGATCTCTTTAGAAACACTTTAATTTCTGACAAATAACTGCAGAAAACTATACGCCGTTTTGCTATATCATTTTGCATTAAAAACAGACGACGATATTCGTCATTCTGAAGACACTTGCGAGTTGCGAGCAAGTAGCATGACATTGTCGGGGGGGGGCGTTTTAATTACGAAGGCAGATCGCAAACGATAGTCTACGCCTCAGCGTCTAATTTTTGCACGAAGGTCCCCACGCTAACACGTAATGTCATGTTATCGGCGTCACGATGATATTGGAAGCAATAAAAAGTGAGTGCGGTTTTTTGACACTGGCGGTTTAGCATCAGTCGTGTCCTTTGTTATTTTTATCTGGGGGAGCAATGCCCCGTTTAACAAACATATGCACTTCTACAGGGTGGTCCAAAAAACGGGAACTTTGTTTTAATTTTGCGATAACTTTCGCAAATGTGCACCGATTTTAATCATTGTTGTAGCCTACTCTTACATCCATAGCGCATAAAAGTGAAATTATGCCCATTACTACTAATTAGTAGTAGTAGTGCAGTCTAGGATAGGCCAGAAAGGCCTAAAGACTGATCATTAAAACTTGAAATCATCTCAGTTGTAGCTGTATCTGAGATGGACACAGTGACGATCAAATCTATTCCTCAGACTATTCACATTTGGAGCAGACACAACCTCCTCAGGCAAAGAGTTCCATAAATTCACAATCCGGAAACCAAGAGTATTTGCTCGGAGTACCGATTTACATTCTTTTTTCTGCAGCTTCAGACTGTGACCTCGTGTGACAATACCAGAATCAGGAACTGAAAGTGGCAAAAATGATGAACTGTTCATCGTGTATATTCAATGCAGATATGTTTCAATCACATCTCCATGTAAACAATGGTACATCAGTGATGGTAAATCCATACGTTTGAGTCTATCATCATACAAAAGGTTATGTAGACCAGGAACCATTCTAGTTGCTCGATGCTGTACTGAATCAATCAAATCAATATCTTTTTTGAGCTGAGGGTGCCAAACAACATTCCCGTATTCCAGGTGTGGCCGCACCATAACATTATATAACTGTTTCATCGGACTGATATCAAGAAACGTGAAAGATCTTCTAAGGCCTTTATTTGTAATGGATTTCTTGTTGTAGCAGTAAGCATATCGTTAAAATCGGTGTACATTTGCGGAAGTTATTGCAAAATTAAAACAGTGTTGCCGTCTTTTTGGACCACCTGTTTAGACTAATGGCGTTTTGATTAATTGTAGTTTCATGCACGTATTTCGTAACTCTGGTGATGCGCTTTGAGATACAAAAAGTCATTATCCGAATTTTTGTATTGTTTCAAAAATTTGGTTTAAAAACAATCTTATTGCTATAGTTTTCATGACTGAGCAAGAATAAGTCTTATCGCACAAGATAGTCATAATCTTAGTACACGCAACACAAGTCAAAATGCACAAGAATTATATCGAAAATGGTGAAATTGTTTGCTCTTATTTAGTCGTTCAATTTAATTTAAGCTTTTAAAGTAAGCATGTGACATTAAAACATTATTATTGTGTTTTATTTCTTACGCTCTACAATGTGAAATACGGCTGAACATTTTTTTGCTATCAGAGACTTCTTGCATTGTACGATGTACGATTGACGTAGCTTTTGCCACGAGTAAAAAGCTGCTCTAAAACCTAAGTTTCTAAAACAAAATTGTTAGATTTAGGCTTTTAAAAGTTTTTTTTAAATTTAAGTGTAAAAAAGACGGGGCAAAACTTTTAATATTCACACAGAACATTGTATATACCATTTTTGGCTGGGTAAATGGCGTGTCGTCCGAACTCAATAATAGCAATTAAAATTTAAAATACGCAATAAAAATAATTTGTATTATACCGCACAACAAACGACAAATTCCAGACATAACAAGTTGTGTTTATAAAAATATAAAAATCATGTTTGTGGACCATTTTTATCAGAGCCTGAGACGGCGACTATGCTTTCGTCTCTAATCTGCAGAAGAATGTACAATGCAGGCAATGCAAAGTTTAACACACGAACGTGTGTAGATATAAGAAAAAAGGCTCGGATGTTCACTATTTGCACTTAAAACGAATTAGTTTAGTTCAGACTACAAATTAACTACCGGTGCTGTTACTTTTTTATTTCCAAAAGCGAAGCAGGCACATTGGACTGCTAAACACTTTCCTGGTTATAACGCACTTACGAACACACACAAACGTTGCAAGCGGTTGATATGCAAGTCAAACTGGCTGTGACTGTTTTATACCTCGGTACCGAGGAAAAAATACAGAATTGCGTGACGAGGTAAAAAGCATTGTCCGCGCTTCTGTAAAGTTGTTTTTGCGTGTCTTGACTTTGCAACTGCAGATCAACTCTCAAAACTGCACTCTGATAACACCGGAACTTGTACGACATAGCCTGTTTAGCCTTTCGATTTGTACCGAACCAGATTTGTCTTTATCATGAGAGCGTTTATAAAATTATAATCATATCGGTATGCAGGGGAGTCCAATTCCTCGGCGTTCGGAAGCAACTTTTCCCGAGTCTTCTCGCTTTTTTTATGTTATGTCTTTCATCTTTTTTACCTTTCCCATTATTTCTTTCCACCCCGTCCCTGAAAGAAATTAGCTAAAAGTCTAGGAGAGCACAATCTGCGGCGGAGACCTAACCACAAACGCATTTTTCGCGTATTGGTCTTCTAAAACGCGTCTGATGGCAGCACTTATAGTCATTTGGGCATCGCATGGATTTTTTGCATATTTTCGGTTTTTAAGACGTACTAATTACATGCGTATATTTGGTAAAATAGCCAAAATGTTAGCAGGTAATTAAGAGGAATGACGGAGGTGATTACGGTGCAACGCCCTAAAAACTTAATTATATAACGAACGTTAAAAAAGCTTTTGATAACAGGCTTAGCCATTTCGAATCGTAGTGCATTTGTGTACGGCGCATATTGCTATTAGAGCATGCGTTGAAACTAAAATAAAATACATTAAAATAACGTATAAAACATCTTTATAGTTATGTTGTTGTAATTAGTATGATTTATATGTATATATTACCGGTACATAAAGAAAACCACTAGGCTTGTTTGAAGTGCATTATCGTTGTAGAAACATTCGTAAGTACGAAATAAAAATTGCAGCAAATCATAGTCACAAGAAAAAGTACAGATATACTTACAAACAAACAGGCAAACAAATACACGCACACACACACTCATGACTATCAGTGGCGTTTTGGCAAGAGAAGTTTAATGTTCCGTCGAAATTTTTTTGGTCGGAAAATTTTTATCCCACCAGGTAACTCTCTCCAGCTGCATTTGTACCCGTTGCTGACACAAGTGTCATAGAACTCCATGAAGGTGACTTTTCGAATCGTACAGATGATAACACTTGTAGACTTGTCTTCGAAGAAGTCCATCTGACGACTATGTCTTTTCTCCAAGAAATGTGAAATTCAAAACTGAAACCCTCAATTTAAGACAAATTTAGTTGCAAAGATAACATTGAGAGCGTTCATAATCTCTTCGGTCGGAAATGCGCAGTAGGCCTTATTTGTCGAAAAAATTTTAACGTTTTCCCCATTTACTTTTTCAAAGCACGACGCCAACGGTTCTGTTGTCTGTGTTAATTGTCGCGTTTTATGTACACGGTGGCACATAACATGCTACATAGGACAGACATGAAATCTATTAGCTTCGATTATAGTAAATGGTGCTTATGTTGACAACTGTGTTGAAGTGTTCAGCATGACCACACTTTGCTGCAATGATCCAGGCTAATTGATTCCGGAACTATCCGATTGCTCAATGCGATACGATAAGCGAGCTGTCAGTATAATCTAGCGTTTGAACTAAAAGAAACTACAAATGTTTTGAATGGAAATAAAAAAGAAACTGAAATAGAAGTACTATAATGTAAAACATGAGATAGGCCTATGCATGTTCTACTTTTTACGCGGCATCCTGTACATTCGCTGATGCGTAGCACCGTGGCAGTGTTTCATTATGCCTATAGGTCTCTCGCAGAACAACAAGTAGCATCTAGTTATTATATTCCTGAGTCAGTTGTTGTCCCCTACGCGGGAAACAAGCACGACATCAGTCAGTCAACCGAAGCTAACAAAATTACGATCTACTACAACACTAACAGTACCGGGCTCGCGTACTGGGACGTATTTTCAAGTCTACTAACATCAGCTGAAGGACTTCTCTGGTAAAACTTTCTCCGAGTTTCTGCGCACCGGCAGCTAAAGCTCACGCCATATGGTTGTCGGCGTGGATTGACAGAGCACATTATGTCTAATTGCCCGCATATACATAAAGGCAAAATCCGGTAATTAATATAGCGTCGGTTACATGCGAAGTAAAACTCGTGACAGGAAGCGTCTTCTTCCAATCTCAGAAATCGCAGCTGATCTGCATAAGCTAACGATACCGCGGGCAATATGTGGCGACTCACTGTACTCTGACTAAAGGTATAATCGTTATTGATTGACGCCGCGTCATCTCTATCGAGAATTTGTCAACTTAAGTTACAGCGTCGTGAACAAGTAAGCAGTAGTTCTGTGAGCGAGCGGACGTCAAATGCTCGGCAATGTCGCCTGTAGTTCCACGATGTTACATCACTCTGCTGCTGTTTCTGCTTACGTCCGTCTGCCACACCAGAGGTAAGTCAGCCCGGCAATTATAGATTAAATCGCAAAACTGTGATTTTTACTTCCGCCAAGGAAGTAATGTTTTTGCCGGTTTTTGTTTGTCTGTCTGTGTGTGAGCAAGATAACTCAAAAAGTTATGGACGGATCTTTCTGAAATTTTGCGGGTATGTCGGGCATGGCATAAGCTACAAGTGATTAAATTTTGGGGGGTGATCCGGCAGGAATCCTGGATTCTGAATCACTTTGAATTTTTTGTTACCATTGCGTTAAAGGGGGATACGGGAACCGCTGCAAAACCGAAGATGGTGACGTCACCTGGCGAATAGCATTGCCTTGGCGGAGGTACCTGCGAGCTATGATTGCTTTCTTGTTAAAGAATACTCTGATGTACGTATTTAATGCAAATGTCACGGATACCATTAATTTGTCAGAGCTATCCTGACTTCGATCTTGGCCTACGTAGCGTCATAATATTATTGAGAAACGAAGTAAGCCGCTATAGCTGTGAACTGTTGCTATCAGTTAACGTGTCGCTAATTAAGATTTATTCAAGTGTCTGGTTTTCCGGTTATGTTCTAACAAAACGGTGTTTAAAATCGACAAAGGCAGTGATGTCGCCTTTGTTTTCTGACATTGATATTTTACGATAGGACTTTATAGCATCGCTACACAAACTGCCTTGTAAAATATTAATGTGACTGGTTGCATGGAGCAGGCCCGTTGAAAATTGTCAAAGAACCGGATGGGTGACTGCCTGCAGGCAGGTAAACCATCTCGGCATATAACCAGCCGCCTAGGTCAACTCAGTCTTTTATCCCTCCGGGGTAGGTAAATCGAGTACCGGCCTATGTGGCTGGGGTTAAGGCGGGGCGCGTTCACGTGCGTCGGGTGGCAGGTAACACTGTGTGATTCCATAATTATGGCAGGTGACGCTCCGTAACTTTAAGATGGTTTTTATAAAAGTAAAGGTAAAGTTTAGTGCTTGCTATAGCGCTTCTTACATGAGACAAACTCGTAGCCAGAAGCGCTTTGACAATCTCGGAAGTGACAGCTGATTGGCAGGAGCTAATGATACTGCAGCGCACTATGCGGCTATCCGTTGCCCGCGTTAATGCACAATTGGACGCGCGATTTGTAGCTAGTAGACATACCATCCCCCCAATCAGACACACTAGGCCTTCACCCCGTAGCCCGTAAGCTACTACTCATTTCCATTTTACGGAGGGTAGAATTCTAAGGTGGCATGGACACTCAATAGATTAACAACTTGCTCAAGATTGCTTGCAAATGAACAGCAGTGAGAATCAAACCGTAACTCGAAAGTTACGAGTCGCCGCTAACCACTAGACACTTGCACCTACACAGGCACATGGGTGTGAACAACTTGCCCAGAGTTGTTGCCTGGTAGTGCACCGGCTGGGAATTAGACCGTGGACCTATCGGTCTCGTATCCAAGAGCTATAGCATTTAGCCTAACCATTAAGCTACAGAAATTTTGTCTGAAATGGTTATGATGCGAACTAGGAGATTCGAAATAGAACCATTTATTCAATTGCAGCTTGCGTTTGACGAATTTTGTCAGCTGGGTTGCTCATAAATTGCTAACGTTTTTGATGTCATTTTGCGAAAGGGTCAATATCAAACATTGCCCCCAAAATTGTTTAGATTTTGGTGCAGATTTGATTTTTTGTGGATTTTGGATCATTATTTAGGATTATTTTACCACTAAAAGATAACAACTGGATTATTTTTTGTACTTGCTAGGCGCGCCGTACATCTGCGTTCTGCCACTCAGCGGAAGTTTGTCGTACCGCGATATCGGTTGAACAGTTTCGGTCGTTGGCGCTTTTCTGTGGCGGGCCGGTCGACTTGGAATTCGCTGCCAGACAGTCTTTGTGACCCAAAACTTGAGTCTCAATACTTTCAAACGTCAGCTGAAGACATACATTTTTTGCGAAATATTGATGACAAAATGTATTAAGCGCATTAGAGATCTTTTTGAGTATGCGCTATATAAATTTACACTTTACCTTACTTACTTTTTTTGCGCACTTAATGTCGTGTGTGGTAATGTTGTTTTGCAGCTGCCACCTCAACTTCTACGACAGAGACCACAACTACAGAAACTACGACAACTAGCAGCGAAACTACAACTACGGATACTACTACTACCAGCACCGAAACAACGACTACACCTACTTCGACAACCAGCACTGAAACTACAACAACAGATACTACAACAACAAGCACTGAAACAACGACCACAGACACTACAACTACAGATACTACCACTACATATACTACATCACTGATTACTGAGACTACGACAACAGATACTACTACAACCAGCACTGAAACTACAACTACGGACACTACAACTACAGATACTACAACTACCAGCACTGAAACAACAACAACAGATACTACAACAACGAGTACTGAAACTACGACTACGGACACTACTACTACGGACACTACTACAACTGATACTACGACAGAAACAACTGAAACAACTAAAACGACTGCACCAGCAACTACTACTGCTACTTCTAATATTACAACACCTACTACTATCACACGTAAGCTTATATAGCTACAGATTGTCGCTGCTACTTGCTAAATTATGTATACATGAAAACCTGCTTAAAAGCGTGAAATCTTAATTTTGTACCGTGTTGTTTTAATAAGTTATCATTAAGTTAAACTACATTAAATTAAATCCACCTGGTATTTATCAATGCACGGAAATGATAATTACATTTGGCGGAAGAAAAATTACCAATAAATATTTAAATGCCGACATTTGTTGTCTTTTGCCGTTCTACTATGTTTTTTGTGGTTTTGAAAGTCTTAGAAGTAATTAGTAAAAAGTAATTAGTGATTAGCTGGTATACTCCCATGTACAGGGTGGGCCAAAAAGTAAGCTATTGTCCTTTTTCCATATCTTCGTTAAATATTGATTAATTTTTACAATTTTTTACCAGTAGACTCATTAAGAAATGTGCTACTCAATGTCGTGCACACCACACTTATTGTGTCGCTACATTATTCTGTAAAATATAAATATCCAAAAACGTACAATAATCTATGGTAATAAGGTCGAATGGTAAATTTTTAAAGTATTTAAGTAAATGGCTATACATAAGTTATAGCAAGTGTCAAAAAGGCTTAGGTGTAGCAACGGAGTAAATTTTCATCTTTCAAAAAATAGTGCACAACTTGTAGGGCCGCACAATTGAAATACATGTTGCTCTGTATGCTTATGCAGTTAACTGAGCAAGATTGCAGCCATCAAACAGCATTAATGTACATTAAAAATTAGTGGACAGTAAAATCGTTCAAATTATTTTTTAAAATGTTTAATATGTTCCCCAATGTTTTTGACACTTACTATAACTTATATTTTAACATTTAAGTTAAATACTTCACAAATTTACTATCAGTCTTTCTGTCTATTTGTAGATATTGTATGTTTTTAGGTATTTCTATTTTACGAAGTTTACTGGTAACAATTACGAAAATTGATTAATATTTAGCGAAGCTATGAAAAAAATGCCATAGCTTACTTTTTGACCCACCCTGTATTGTAAGCAGTAAGACAGCTGAATAATTAAATAAATCGTCTGTCAATATATGCTGGGTAAGGTAAAAAAATAACGTTATGTAGTGGCCAGTTTTGTCAGAAGTATTCTTCTCAAAAACTATTAAAATTTAGGTCATCCATCTTTAAGTTACAATCAGTGATATTGGAAATCTTTTTGTCACACAGTGCAGTTAGCTGTTAACGGTATAATCGTTGCGAATCGATGGTGTGCAGATCCGCCGGTTCAGCCGTGGTGGCCGAGAGTGGTCAGCGTGTTGTTTCTGTTCGTTGCCGGCTTCATACTAATGTGCGTCGTTGCATATAAACCACTACTGCGACCACGACTGGCAACTCAGCCACCTATCCCGCTCGGGGCCAGGCGGCAGTTTAACCACGATGGTGTCAGGCCGGTCAGAGTCTGGCTGTACCGACGCCCTGTGAGACCCATCCTGAGAAACCCGAGTCCTTGGTGGTGGCATTATAAACACGGACATCAGCTGCAGCCGATGTGGTCCGGCGTCTACGCTGCAGGTGAGGTCGGTATCGTGAGCCAATCGCCGTTCAATGCTGATGGTCGTCTGCCGGTTATGCAACTGAATCAGCACTGCCCAGATCTGCATACCAATCAAAAGGTAGGCCTATGTCTTATGCCGTGGCTACAAGCACCGATTTCCTTATCCGAGTTGTTGTTCGAGCTTCTCTGACGAGAAAATCGGACACGTCGGACGACACGTCAGACGACGCGTCCGATTTCCTCGTTCGAAGTTCTGATGACCGTTTTTCGGCTGGCAGGCAGAAAACCTCGTCTGAGGAAATCGGAACGAATGAGCACGCACTTTCAGTCCGATTTTTCGGACAAGGTTTTTAAACTTCGGAAGGCTCATCGGCGACGTCGGACAACAGCTCGAACGAGAAAATCGTTGCGTAGCCACGGCATTATAGATATCGAAAAACGGTCAGCCGTATACAACTTGTGAGAAGCGGGTTGGCCATTGCTTTCTAATAAAAATGATGCTACTGATATGCAAAAGCGGGTAAGCGAGTGCGCAGTATATTGCGATTTTATATCACTCCTGACACTGCGGTATCGTACTTAAATAACGCTTAAGTGGGAATGGCATAGTCTATACATTGTCGTTGGCTTTTTCACGCACGACTGCAGCCAAAAGTTACGGAAACATTACCAGTGGGAGCCGAGTCCGGTGAGGTTTTCAAGTCCCGTACTTTCTATACCATTGCTTATGTGAGTCAGACACATAGTGACGTCATGGCAGAAGAGCAAATGCGGCCAATTGCTCCCTGGACTAAAATTTTTGCTTGTCGTAAACATTTTAGCCATAAATTTTTATTACTAGAACATTTATTAGGCATAATAACTCTCCGTCGCGAGCGATTCCAACTATAACTACTCATTTTGCCGCAGCGTAGTCTCTCTGTCGTCTAGCTGTCGTCTGTCACGTTTATGCATTCTGCTTACATTGCTTAACCGATTTATGTGCCATTCGGCAGGCACTCTTGTGGGGCCCAAGATCCAGATTGAGGTCCCTGGGCTTCAAGAAAAAGGAAAATTTAGGGGTTGAATTTTCAGCTAAAAATTGCTTATTTGTGATTCACCAACAGCAGCGCCGATCAACGATTGCACGTTTTACCAAATTACTTCGGTCTATGATGATGATGATGATGATGATGATTGTTACGTTGTGACCTTACGTTGTGTAAATGCAAAAGAATGTTTCTTTGTAAGTTGTACAAGTAGAGTCGTTTATTATATGGAGTAATGCAGGTTCAACGTAAGGCCAGATTCTACTGCGTAGTATAAACTCTTTAATATGATATAAGAATGCCTATATCCGCAAAGATTTTATGCGAAGTATTAGTTTATCAGGATCAAAATCTCACGATCCTTTGGTTCTCGTTCTTTTCATGTCTCTGCATCGAAAATTTGGAACTCTTTAACTTCTCAAATTCGTCAATGTCAAACCTTGGCTACTTTCAGACGTCACTTAAAGACCCACTACTTTTAGTCAGCTTTTTCTGCAACTTATATAGCGTCCATCATCCTATGCGCCCTCATTTTTTCTAAAACTTTGGCGCTTTATAAATTATTTACTTACATACTTACGATCAAAGACCGTGACACTATGTAAGCCTACAACTCGAGATAAAGAACACACAGTTTGGATTATCATTGTTTTATCATTGTTTTATTGTTTTTACGCGCGAAAGCAGAATGCTTCGCGCGTCTTTGCCATCGTCTAGGCGTCTGTCTGTCCGTCCGTCTGTCTGTCACACTCGTGAGCTGTATCAAAACGGTGCAAGCTAGGATCACGAAATCTTCACTATGGGCTGCCCCAAGGTCTCTAGTTTATCGTGACAAAATTTTGTGCCACTGGGTGCAGGGGTTCCCCTCGAACGAGGGCGTCGAAGAGGGGTACCCCCCTAAAAAGACGTCATTTTGCCGTTATTGGCTCGAATAATGTGAAAACGGTTGCAGATAGGTACATACATGCTGCTTATCGTAACAAGCACTGGTGACAGGCTTTTTGGATTACCTACGTTAGTGTGACTTGTTTTTCTTTTGCATGTAATTTAACTTGTGCAAGTACATTTTAAGTTGTGTTTTGTGCTGTTTTTCAATTGATTAACGAATTGACTGATTAAATGCGACTGTTTGTGTATGTGTGTGGCACAGTGGCTACAAGGCAGAAAAAGAAATGTGGTTCCTGGTACATTCACTGCAGGAAACGAACAATCACAATTTGCTCATACTGGCGGCATAGTTTAGCAAATCCGATGTACAAAATGCGGCAAATTGGAATTTTAAGGCAAAATTTAACACGTTTATTACATTATCTATTTTGATTAAATGCACGTAAAAAAACTAGCGGTAAACACGTCGAGTATACTCACAGTAATTGGCAAACTGTTATTATGTTTTTCGAATGATAATTTTTTTCCGCAGTGCAAACATGGTGCGTCTTTCGTTGTGCATAGATAGTTACATTATGCTGCTCGTGGAAATGCAAGATAACTACTTGGTTGCAGGAAAAACCCCAATAACTTTGTTATAGTTAAAAACTAGAAATATGGGGCAGAGCCCAACGCGAGGCCGCCCGGCGCCGTGTGTCCGATTGGGGGGACAGTTAAGAGGTTGAAATTTCGTTTGCAGCAAAGTCACGTGACCCGAACGCAATGCATTATCATATACATGTATAGCAAGAGCAATGTTAAACTTGGAGAGGTTCTTTTTGACTCTAGTTTGTAAAAAAAATGTTGGGGAAACCCCCATTCCCTGTGGAATGTGGACTAGCAAGACTTGGCCATTTTGTGGCGTGTGTACAAATTTTGGACAGCTGTGCCCTCTAGGGGTCGAAATGTGGTTTTCCAAAAAAGTCGATTTTTTACGTACAATTGCACATCTAAATCTCCGTAACAGGTAGACCAAAGTTTACCGAACTTTTTTTGTTGAACGCGGGAGGGAACGCTGTAGTGCACCTTGTTTATAGATTCTAGATATCTTTATCTGTTTCGAAACTATTAACGCTCAAAGTGGGAAGGTGTTCGAAATTGCGCCAAATTTAGCATGTTTTGCCCCAAATTTTTTGGCGGGGCAGACCTCCAAACTTTTGCACTGGCATTTATAAACCAAACATGCTTCTGAATTTTAACAAAATTTCGCGCAGATCGGCCCACGGACCTCGGAGATCTCGCAATAAAAAAGAATATGTTGCAAAACAGAAGGCCATGCATGTTTTTGACATATTACATGATTGCGTTAATAAAAGTTGCGTATGTCAACTGTCATTAAACGAATATATGATGATGATGATAATGGCTTTTTGTGAACTACCGTTCCGGGCGGCCTAAAAAATAAAGAAATGCAGTAAAACATAAGGCCTTCCGGGAACTACCGTTCCAAGTGGCCTAATAATAAAATAGCCTTTAACAATTATATGTGACGGTAAAAAGGTCACAAACGTGTAAAATTAAACTACAATATTCTTAGCAAATGCTGAAAAATAGCAGAAAAAGTAAAAAGATAGTTTTTGCCGCACGCTGTAGGTGTATCTGTGATGTTAATAGGCTTAATTGGTGAACAATGTGACAAAAAAATCTGACCTAATGCTCACGAGACGCGCAACAGCACAGGTGTTGCCAGCTAGGGAATCAGTATAGGCCAACAACGTGCAATGATAACTTATGCTAGACGACTTAATAGCGGAAAGTAAAAATTTCTTACAGGCGTTAGGCCTAGGCCTACTCTTCTTTCACGCTTTCGTTCAAGAGGAGTATTCTCAGTCAGTAAAAAATTGGTCACAATAAACTGCGAGACTGTTCTCTGTTGTACGATGGAAACCCGGAGTCTCTATCTCACCTGCATGTTTTTAATTCGATATCGGCTTACGAGTTATGACAGACTGTAGGCGATCAAACAGACAGACGGACGGACGGAAGGACGGACGGACGTTCAAAATCACGATAGATAGTACGCGCTTGACAGTAGGTGTTGCCGCGAGTAAAAACTAAAACCCCCGAAAAGTATACAAAACGGCAGTTTATACAAACGCTAACGGCGGCATGCTTTGACTAAATTAACTGTTCAATGCAGCTGACTGATCACGTTTTTAATCATTCGGTTTAGTGATAAAATGCTGTTTGCTTCAATTAGGCCTACACTGCAAGAAAAATTTAGTAGCCTACAGCAAAGAATAAGCGTTGTAGTAAAAACGGATTTTGGCAATAATAACGTTCAGTAAATCGCAAACGGTGACATAGATGATGCGCTGAAATTGTTGTATGCCAGTGTGATATCTGTTGGTCCTGGAGTTAAAAGAAGCCTATCGCACACAAGGTCTCTGGTAGTTCATTATGTTAGCAGTGGCATCGCACACACTAGTTGACAGAGTTAATATTTTATATTTTACAAGGTATAGTGTAACGATGAGTTAAAGGTAATGGCAAAGTGCGTTAGTGACAGTCTTACTGCAGATTATCATGTGATAAATCTGCCAATAAAATAGTTGTGAATATTTATCACAGCTAAACAAAAAAATAATAATATTGATAATAATAGAAGCGGTTTTGTTGTTTTATAAAACACGATCAAAAAAGACTTGCAATCGGCAATATGTCTGTCTTAAGGTGGAAACCGAGCGACGTAACTAAACTGAACTGAACTAAACTAAACTGACATGGTTTAGTTTTTGACAACCTGACCAATGACGTACTCGTCCATTAGTCAGTTCGTCAATATCTAAACTGTGTCCGTTCATTTCAGTTCAGTCACGTAGCTCTGTACAGTCTTCTAAACTTCGGTTCAATCAAACATTCACACACACAGGGACACTTGACTCTATGCAGTGACACTGCCGGATAATTATAGTAACGGATAATTATGCTCGGCTATTATTGTTTGTGAATACACCTATTGACTGATTGCATGCTTAACGTATACGCTGGATGAGGCTTCAACACGCAGTCATTGCCTATAACGATCTCTTAAGGTAGGCCTATATTGGCCTGTCGTATTTACAGTTTTCTATTATTGTATCGAATATGTACACTGTTTAATTCAATTTACTGTGTGCCATGAAGTTGTAAGGCCCACATCGTCAAAAAGTTTTCTGGACAAAGCCTTTTCAACGTCTTTTCGCATTTTCTAACTAATTCGTTTTATTCGTTCGTACTTACGTTTTTTCGTCTGCCATTATTTTCACAAAGATACCGTCGCCAGCATTTTTGCTTAGTATTTTTTCTCAGTCAAGAACTTGACAGAAACATTTGATTAGTAATTTAGTTATACATTATTCCTTGGCGGGCCACATACGCCCCACGTCTCTGAGAATAAAAAAATGTGTGTTCATAACTTATTGCGCAGTTTTGCAGGCAAAGATCACAGATGCAAAGATGTTTTGTTTTTTTTTCTCAGTTTGATAATTTGCAATTTTATTCATGGCTTTCAATGTTTTTGGTATTTCGCGTACGATAAAATAAAGCAAGTAAGAAAGTACATAGCAATTTTCTCCTTACGGCGGAAATAGCAATAAAAGTTTAGCAGAACGCCATGGCGTTCTAGCATAAACAAAGACGTTGAACGACATGCCAGTCTAACATAATTATCTTTATCTACGACCGAGAGAGAGAGAGAGCACTTCTATTTTCTAATGGAAACCGTATATATACTGGCGTAATTCCTGTGCTTATAGGCTAGCAGCACGCACAATTTGCGCTTCAATCTGGGCGTATATATCGCAGCAATGGCGTGATTCGGCCATTACATTGAAAGAGAGACTAGTGCGATATAGGCTATCGGGATATTGAGCGTTTGCTTCAAGTGTGTTATGGCTATGGGCTTCGGTTGCCACTGTCGATAGCCTATTTTTACTATCGAAGACCACCAGCCACGTTGCGGTAAGCAGTAAAATGATGTCGGAATTATTATTGACCCTCGATAGCATAAACGTTCGCTAGGTGACAGCATCATTTCCTGCGGCGGGTTGTATTCTCTGGTCGCCTATAAGTCCATTTATTTACCTCAGCCGCAGCAAGAAATTATGTGTCCGAGTCTATCCTCCTGTCGTCTTCGTGTCGGCTAGATTTAGCCTATTGTAAAATTATGAACGGGGTTTGGTAAAATTTTGCAGAAGAGTTGGGACATGGTTCAAGGAGAAAATGGTTAGATTTTGGTGGTGATCCTGATTCTTTGTGAATTTTCCATTGGTATCCAATATTTGTTGCTAGCAGATGGAAGGTAAAGTGACACGCATTTGCGATGTACTTTAGCAGTAGGTCTGTCCCACGCACTTTGCATTTTCGCCAGCAACTTAGAGCAAACGAACTGAATTGAAGTGAAAGCGCGTTGTACACTTTGCGAAATGAACTTAAATAAACTGGCCTGAACTGCCGGTCACGTGCACCATAACTGAAATAACTGTTTAGTTTAGTTCTTCTGTGCTGTCGGTTTGCACATTTTCAAAGGCCTACAAATCTATAGAGGCAACTTAACTGCAGATGAGCCGAACTGAGCTTTTAGTTAAGTAACTTACGTTTAGTTTGGTTTATTTTTTTCGCTTTGTGTACACGCCTTAAGGCGATCAACACAACTGAACAACGTCGTGGCCACCAGTTGCGTGATCAAGTCCTCTGCGCAAATTCGCAAATTACCATTACGCTACAGTAGGCCTGTATGTTTTCGAAATAACGCTTGTCAGAATCAGTGATGTAGTCAAGTCTTCTTAGTTTGAGTCCGGGCCGTAGTCACGAAAATAAAAAGTTTTTTGCTGCCAAATTCCAGTTCCATGTGACTGCATACAGCAAACGCAAGAAAACAAAACCGACGATAAAAATC
>Ga0209671_1000112_pt1 | contig 37746 bp, 16 predicted proteins | sample WorMetHERISLAND2_2_FD_187401 | JGI IMG/M metagenome (GOLD analysis project Ga0209671, IMG submission 187401) | Marine gutless worms symbiont microbial communities from Max Planck institute for Marine Microbiology, Germany - Olavius geniculatus... | ecosystem: Host-associated > Annelida >...
GTGGTAGTTGCAGAGCTGTAAGTTTGCAGGGTTGTTAATATCGCAGTATTGGTATCGCTACCAATACTATCGGCGATACTTTTTTTTAGCTATTTTTGGCAATACTCGATACCAATACTTTTGTCAGCAAGCAGCGCCGTTGCGGCTGCAGCAAAACAACGCCCGAGGTACAACATCGCGGGTGTCTGCCCGCGCGAACGCAGTTAGGCCTCAGTGCACCGTGCAGGGAGACGTAGGCCCTAAACTACATGCGATGGACACACGTGCTGGGGTCCGTCTGCTCCGTGGATGAAAGAATAGGTGTCAAGACTCTCACAGCAGACTCAGAAACGTTTGATTTGAAACCCGACCACGAGCTACATACAGTCCAGCTGGCACTCCGCGCTCTTGGTCTGCAGGTGATAGCCCACCCCCTCCTCGATCACTCAACTTAATTGCTGCGGTCAATAATTTGTCAATTGCTACTCAATGACGAGCACTAGAAACTGTTTATTGTGTCCTATTCAAACTGTTCAATTCTCTAAGGTGAGAAATATAATTCTCGAGATGGAGATTTTTCTCGAGTCTTGATTTTCATGAGTCTCGTTAAGATCTGTACTTAATTCCATGGCGACAACTAGATTTACTAAATCACTGCATCAGCAAGCGACTAAACGTAACAATGCCAGGGGTGGATTCACGAATTTTTTTTAAAGAGAGGGCCGGTGGCCGAACGCAAGCCTATAACGGGGTCTGGCAGTGGAGCCCCCGAGCCCAGTGGGGTCCTGGGACAGAGCGTCTAGTCAGACGCTTGATAAACAAAGGGCCGCCGTTAGTTGTATGGGTGTCATAGTGGTAAACATTTTTACCACTATGTATGGGTGTCACTGCCTATGGGTAGCATTTCTTATTTGGACAACAACTCAACTTAGTAATATAGCAAGCATGGCGAGCGAAAAAAATGAGACCACTTTGCTGTCTTTGTTCTATAGTGTCCCACACAGGGAGGCTTTTTGTTAACTTGAGGTGGAAAATATGTGGCATGCAAAATCTTAACGCACTGTTGAAGTTGACTACCACACCGACAAAAAAAAGAAACGCAGCCAGCTGGGCCCCCTCTTAAATGCACCTGTGATTGCTGAATGAGTAGAAAAAGTATTGCCTGTAAAAGTATTGGTATTGGTATTGGCAATAGTTTTTGTCCAAAGTATTAATATTGATATTGCCAATACTTTTCACAAGTATTGTTAACAACCCTGTAAGTTTGTGAATAAGAATGTCATGGCTAACAACATCAAATGCCTTAGAAAAATTTACCAACAGACATCGTACATATGCGTTATCTTCAAACATGAAACTATAATAAACTACGTCGTACAAGCAGCCATAGTGGACTCCATGTCACTATCAGCAACAACGCACCTGCTACCTTCGAGTACAAAGCACTCGGGAAATCTTTCAGAAGCTGGTCTTTCTACAGAGCATTTAATCAGTTTTTCGTCACATGTTAACAACGACAAACAAGAAGCCCAGCTGTAGTTAGAATAGCCGACCGAACTGATTGTCAGTGACTTTCAAGGTCATCCAAGGTCGATGACTTCTATCTCATCTTAAATGGCGTATGCAATTTTTTTTTAGTAATGATGACCTTATCTCTCACCGTTTTGAGATATGGCCAGATTTTTTGTTAAAAACGCTTTTTTACGCCTTTCTATTTAACTATTCATTTGAAAATGCTCCCCTTGCACTAAATCCCCAAAATTTTGCAGGCCTAGGTTTAAAACACATGGCTAATTACTCGAGTAAAAAGTTTTTCTTACGACCTAACGCTTAGCCACAATACATCCGTTACGGACGACGGACAGACGACAGACGACAACCGTACCATAAGCTCGATCGTTAGGCCTACTTAAGTACGGTCGGCCAAAAAACTGCACGAGTCAAATTGTAGAGAACCGGCGGAAGCTGGGCGGCCACTGACGATGACAGCACACTGAGTGATAATGCTGTAACACTTAAACCGCCGTTGACAGTCAATCGCATATGATAAGTCCTGTAGGCGCGATATCACGAGCACGGAGTGTGCAACGGATCAGCAGATACTGCGATTGAGACCGATGAGTCACGTTTGTCGCCGAATCTGTCGAAAAAGATGCATTTTTGTTTTCTGCTCGTGCTTAACAACATAGCTGTCGTCATGCAGAGCATACGACGGATTGTTCCACGCAGGGAATACTAACATACTCCTAAGTAAAAGACTAACTCGTGAGCGGTTCTGGGTGCATTTCACACACGGGTGGCAATATGATGAAAACTTTATTGAGCCCACAACAAACGCCCAATGGGCCAAGTGTATGCACGATTGGATCCACAGCTTCTAGTTCCTATACAGACATTCAGTAGCACGCTAGCGGAAAAAGCGATTATCCAAAGCAACTCGCTGACGTATTAAAGCCATGAGGTTGTTCAGCTTATAGGTGCGGACGACAGAATTATTGCGTGCTGTCCAGTTGCTGACTCGCAGTACTCTGCACTGATTGAAGCCGTTTCATCGGACAATTAGCTGCTCAGAGCTTGGACAGTAGAGCATTAGACCTAAAGATCGTTATCCTTGCCATGCGAGCGTAACGGCATCAAAAGGGATGTGTGGAATAGTTCAAACTTACGGATTCTTACAGTAGTATTTTAATTAGTAGTTTTATTTTTTCCTGTGCAAGTATTTTGATGTACACATTTTTGACGCAATAAACAATAACTCATTTTTCGCATCGACAAAATCGGTCTAGAGTTAAAAAATATTGAGACTTTCTGGAACATAAACTGGGCAACTATTAACTTGCTGATAGGCGCAATGAAAGTCAGCTTGTAAATTTTGTTTAGTTTTAATCAGCTGGAAGATCTATTTCAGTTCTCATTCAGTTTTATCTCGCAATTATTTACCGTTTTTTGTCTTTGTTCTTGAAACTCGCAGTAAAGTATAGCGTACATAGTTACTACACATACGTCTTAATAATTACAAGCAGACAGGTCGCTACGCTCCCTGTCTGCTTGATCTTTGCCATAGTATTGGCCTGCGGCCTCCACTTTCGGCCCTTCGAGCCTCAACTCGGCCTGCGACCTCGATACACAAAGTAGCACAGCGCTTACGCTAATGGGGTGTTTACACGATCCAGCATTCGTCCAGCTAGCTGGAAGTTCTATGGTAATTAGGAGGACGGGCGGGTTGTAACCACAGATTTAAATATCAATGATATTTGTGATAGGCATATTGGAAAGCCTATATAACACGTAGGCCTATCAGCTGTGGGCTAAGCCTAGGCCCGCCTACGGCTTAACACACAGCTGATAGGCGGCGGGGTAAGCAGCTGATAGGCTGATAGGGGCGGGGTTCCATCAGGTCAGTTGGATGTTTGCTGGACGTTTGCTGGAACTTTGCTGAAAGTTTGCTGGATCGTGTAAACACCCTATAAGCTGCAGCGTTACCGCTAGCTATAAAGATGTTGATGATGCGTCTATATGACGCCACAGCCAATCGCAGTCCAAACTGACATATCCTTCTTTTAAATATATAGATTGTCACGTTCATGCGACTGTAAAGCCCTAAGCTGAAATGCAAAATATTATCAATTAATTTTCAGTACTGACTGGTTTGAAAAAAAAACTGGTCTTCCAAGTTTGAAGCCACGACTTAGGCCCATTCTGCTATACTCACTGAGCTGAAAATTCTAGAAACTCATGATAACTGATATGTTAACGGCGAAAATTAATAAATTGCATATATATGTTTGCAGTATTTAACGAGCAGTTGTGAGTGCTGTTTGGACCTTTCTGTCCAGCTCGTGTAAGGGCCTATTAATGTAACACTTTCTAAGCAAATAAAGGAAATGTACGTCTGTAATGTATGAATAGTTGAATACGGTTAAGTTCAACCTTGCGGGTGGCGTTGTGTTATCCACGAGTTGTAAAGACAGCGTTGTCCAGAGGCAGGAAGTCTGTCGACAGCAGCACGTTGCCATGCTGACAGCTTGGATAACTGACTCTCAGTCAGTTCTGCCGCATCCAGCGAGCTGTCAGACGCTGAATCTAACATCTTCTCCGCTACGTCCTCAGCTGACGCTTTATTGCTTCAGTCGGCAATATAGGCCTACATGTATATAAATGTACAAATGTACATCAGTTTATACACTTGTTAACGGCAACATGTAAGGACTTGCACATCGACTTGCACATCTAAAACAGCAGAATTACAAAAGGTGATATTGCCCGCATCAATTTATATTTGCTGTTTTATTGCTAAAATACTGATTTCCTACTGGTGATCAGTTAAAAGATATTGCGCTTCAGATATTTCTTACAGTAGCCAAGCCGCTTATAACTGTTACTTACTAGTCTTACTACCTAATGGCGTGACTGAACAAAGCAGAACCAGCAAAAGTAACGTGTGCTTACTAGTGGCAGATCTAGGCTTCAGCCAAGGGGGGCAGATTATCCCTTTCGCTCTTCCCCTCCTGTCCTTCTTTTCTTTTCCTATCCCTTTCCACCTTTCTTTTCTTTCCTTTCCCGCTTTTCCTTTTCCATTCCTTTTCCCCTAAAAGTAGGACCACTTGCATCTAGCTAGGGGGTCTGAGGGAGCGCTGTGAGCTCCCCAGCGAGTTCCAGCCGAAATCGAATTTAGTGCATCTTAGCCTCAAAATATGACATCAGATGACAATAATTGTAATCATTTTCCCGATACACAAACGTATCAATTAACAGTTTGACACAGCATATAAAGTGTTTATTTATGCACAGAAGCTCAAGGGGAGGGGGCGGCCGCACGTCCCCGCCCTGGATCCGCCACTGGCGTTTACGCATTAACAGTACTGAATTAACCACGGCGACCTGCGCCAGAGCCTCTGAGCATGCGCACACGGGCTCACAATTTCGCAATAAACACTTTTGTGCATACAAAATATACGAAAATAAAGACAGTTCACACACGTTGAGTTTTTAGACTAATGAAATAAATGATAAAATATTGTAAATTTTTGCACTTTTTTTGACAATACAGGGCATTTGCAATTTGACTAGTACATGTACCTGTCTTCGTAATATTACTATAAAGTTTTTAGGTAAAAATTAATTTTTTGGTAGTTTAAAATTTGGAGATGGCCTCTTTTTTTCTGCGCGCCAGGGTCTTCAAAATTCTTACCCGGCAATGTCGATATTATCGACTGTCAAAGAGTTGAAGTGCACGTTTGAAGTACGTGCATACACGAGCCCGATTAATTCGCTTTCACTTCTAGTTATGGAGACTTTAATTATTTTAGTTTAATTGTAACTCATTATAAAGAACACAGCATTTAATAATTATAACACCTAGATACAACACCCTAAACAGACAATGCATTATTAGTTTGGGAACAAGTCTAATGGATAGGTTACCAAGCATAGTTTTATCACAATAATTTTTGACATGATGAAAAAAACAGCGAACAGCCGAAGAAACCCAAAATAAAAAAAAATATTGATAACATTAGTGAAAACACTCAAGCGATATGTCCCTAATTAAAAACCTATATAGCCAAATTTTAAGTTTACATGTACGAATATACAAACAACGCATGTAAACGATTTACCTGAATCTACTATTCAACCGCAATGGAGTAGCGAGTAATAGCGCAATAGCAAGCATAGGATGCAAGATCGGGCTAGGCGCTATGTTGTGTAGCGTTGGTTGCAGCAGCAGCAGCAACAGCATGCGCGATGACGCGTCATGACGTCACTCAGCGAAGTATCATCACCATCATCATCATCACCACCGACCTCGATGTCAGAAATACTATACGGTGCTACTCGCTCCGTCACCCAACGGTCCAGCTAAACTGCACTCAATGATCTGATCTGATCTGATTTGATCACATTGTTCCAGCATCTCGACGTATGACATCACGCCAACCCCTACTCACTTATTATGGCCTCCGGTCGCTCGATCGTTCTTGTACGACAGTGAGGACAGGCCATTATCAATGAATGAATTAGACCGGTGTTTCGCTGTACGGAACGATTCTTTGATCGTTTTTTTCTAAGCGTAATCTCAGATCCCTGCTGGTCGACTGACGCTAAATTATCGCGTGTTAGGAAGTGAATGTAGGCCCAATTCTAGAAATTAAGTCAGAACTTTAGACAGCCTATTCCCCTAAAATGTGGAAGCCTAAGACATAACAAGAAATTTGAGCTAATGCTTACAAGACGCGCGAAAGACTATAGCAGTTCCTGTTCGCAAACTGACAGTCTATCTCCAGCCATTTCGTCGCAGTTCGTTCTTAAAAATGTGCGCTGCAGCCGAAAATCGCAAAAATAAACAAAAAACCCTTATTTTGAAACTTCATGGTCTTTTAAAGTCATCGATGTTGATACGACTAAAAAGTTCGTCACTAGTGCTTGTTGTGATAGGCAGCATGCCCATGCCTATCTGCAACCGTTTTCACGAAAGACTGACCAACAACGGTAAAATAACGACTTTTGCGGATTTACCGCTCTTTGGTTTTTTCGTGCGCAGGTTTCAGTGAACGTAAAAATTAAATCGAAACTTAGACCATCGAAGTCTACGTTCAATGTTAAAAATTTCATACGCAGCTGCTCCATGTCTATCTCAATTGATTTCGGCGCAATTCCCTCCTGAAATGTGTCTCGCAGCCCGAAATTGCCAAAACATTAAAAAACCTCTCTATTTTAACGTTCAAGGTCATCCAAGGTCATTGAATTCGGTGGCAATCGAGAGCCAGTGTACGACTTCCTATTAGTGATTAATAATAACCTTGGCCCTATCTCGCGCCGTTACTGAGATACAGCGACTTATTGGCTAAAATCGCAAATTTTGACAACGTTTCTTTATTTAAAAAACGTTCAATGAAAATTCCATTAAAAACTTCAAAAAGCACTTTCAAAACGACAAAAACGACTTAAACAGTTGATGTTAGTCTAATGATACTTAGGTGTTATAGTCATACAAATTAGTTAACGGTTAAATTGAAACTGAATAAAGTTTTTTCTCTTTCTAGTTCCAGCTATACTGCACCCACAGCATTAAGCATTTGACAAGAAGTTGAACAAACTAGGGGTAACTTTTTTATTAAAAATGTTTTTTTTTAAATTTCTGCTACGTTTTTCTACGTTTTAAGCGTTAAAATTTTTTTAAAAACATTTTTTACATCTATGAGTGATACAGTACCGGTAGCTTACGCCGTTTATCAACGAAAGTAATATTATAGGCATTAGTTGAGCAAATTGCAAACCAAGCAAATTATTCACAATTTTGTTTTTCGCGAGTGTTCAACAGTGTCACCAGCTTCTTTGGCCAAAGCCTAAATTTGCTACAAAACTGAGTTTTAAAACAATTACACCCACAAGCAATCCTAATTAGTTAAGCAGTTCTGTTTAATTACACTCTGGCCGGAGAAACAGCTGTTTCTGTCACTTCGCTTCAACGCTATCACGAGACACTATCCGCAAGCTTCTATCGGAACCATCAATCATTTCATCATTTAATAGTTAATACAGGCGTCAGTTCGGCACACGTCTGCAACTCGCATTGCGATGACACGTGTCAACGAATGACTGATCGACCCAGCGCTTTCTCTTCTTCCCTCTCCACTCTACTGAATAAATCTCAGTTATCCCAACTGCCTCGAGAAATTACTGGATAAGTTAATCTGATGAAAAAGTTTTAGTTTATCTACATGTCTGTTGTCTGTCCGGTTTTGTCTGATAGGCTCAGCTGGATAATCATCAGTTTAAAAAGACGTTAAATCTCTATCATCGGGGCGTAATTCGAATGCCTGTTTAAAAATTAAAAAAATAATTTTAAAGGGAATTTGTGATCGTGAGTAAAATATTTCTGTTACAAGTACACCTGGGTTTAACTCTCTCAATTCACACTGTTAAACACGCCACCTGTCTTATTACCAAACAGTAGTGCGTATCATCACAATATGGGCGTATACAGCAAAAAGCAGTAACCTCAGCAACATCTCATTAAGCAAGCAGCTGCAGGCTCGTAGATGGTAACCAAATTTTACAAAGAGCGGAGAATTGAAACAGTTTTCCATTAATCTGGGGAAATGATGCAAGCTCCCCAGCCGCAAACTTTATGTGCATTTACAGCTCAAGAATCACATCTTGAGATCACTTTTTGGTTATTTTTATTCAACGTTTTCTGGTTCCGGCTGATGCGGAGGTTCGTCAAACCCCTTGAACCCCCTTTGGCAACGGCTTGATCTGACAAAGAAATATTGGCACAGAAAATGCAAAATAAATGTATTGTCACGAATCATTGTGCTTAAAGGGTTAAGCTGTGTTTACCTACCCCCTATTTTCAGAGTTGGGCAATAGAACGGTGTTATTTAAATTTATCCCCTATCGACCCCTGTTGCCATAGCAACCATTCAAAAGTTGCAAAATTTTGCATTACTGCCAATGGAAATTTCAAAGCGGTATAACTCGATCCCCGTAAAAAGGTAATTGCGCGCTGTTTGCACCTATCCCCATTTTCGGGTTCATGCTATCCGACGGTGTCATTTGAATTTCTCCCCTGCCGACCCCTGTTGCCATGGCAACGAATTTTAAGACAAAATTAACTATAACTCTGACCCCGTGAAAGATAATTGCTCCCTGTTTGCACCTATCCCCCTATTTTCCGGCCCGCGCTATCCGATGGTGTCATTTAAATTTCTTCCCTGTTGATTCTCGTTGCCATGGCAACGAATTTTGGGACAAAATTGACTATAACTCGGCTCCCGCAAAGAATAATTGCACGCTGTTTTTACTTACCCCCTATTTTCGGGCCCGGGCTATGCAATGGTATCAGGTAAATTTCTCCCCTGAAGACCCTCTTGTCATGGCAACCAACCGTCTTTGTTCAAAGACAAAATTGGCTGCAGGCTCACAAGAGCGTCAAACGCTGAAACGCAGCTGCTAGGCTATATAGCGTGGCAATGGAACAGATATCTCGTTCCACAGAACGTATTTCTAGTTTTTGTACTACAAACTTGAACCAGCAACTAGGTCGACAAGACGCTACAATGGTTTAGACCATTCTGGAACGGTCGATAAGATACTCGACGCAGTACTGGGGAAGTGAAAAGCTAGATTTGCACTGCCCTACATATCGTCGCTCTGTTACTGTCAGCATAGGTCTCGCTGATTGTTGCAAGACCAGACCTAGGCCTATGCATAGGTCATGCATGGCTGCGGCACTATCACTCAGTGATTCAAAATAACACGCGAATCCAGCTTCGTACAAAAACACAAATTAAAGCGACTTGCAATTGCAAATTCTCCGCAAGTGAAAGAATTTTGAAAATCGGTCAATAATTGGCGAATACATGGAAAAAAACCAAAATGCCAAGTTTTTATGGACCACGATGTATATTGCATGCAAGTATAGACGGAAGTCAAAACTAACGCATTTTGGCACTAAGGAAAACTACAATGCTTCTTATTCATGTTCCCTAAATAATCGGGCCCTTTCTGACCATGCCCTGTCAGACTCTCTATCATGTCTATCAATTAAGCGAAAAATGCACTGACAGATAAAAATCTTTATTTACCACGCAGTCACAGCAGTGAGAGCGGTGGCCGGTTTTCTGGCATTTTTACGCTCGACAGCACGTACTGCTGTTAGCGCGTCTTAAAGATCGTAGAGGCATCCGTGTGTGTGTGTGTGTGTCTGTCCGTCGGTCACTCTGCGATTGTATCAAAACGGTGCATGGTAAAATCACAAAATCTTCACTGTGGGCTGCCACGAAAACTCTTTGTGACAAAACTTAGTACTGCTGGCTAAGGAGATTCCTCTCAAACGAGGGCGTCAAAGAAAGATACCCCCTTAGAAGTCGTTATTTGACCGCTATCGACTCGTCTAGCATGAAAACGGTTGCAAATAGCACAGATTTGCTGCTTATCATAACAAGCACGCCGACAAGCTTTCCGCAGATACCAACATCGATGACCTTGAACGACCTTAAGACGGGGCCCGAGTTTCAGTTTTTCTGCGATTTTAGGCAGCGTGCACATTTTAAGAGTGGGCCGAAATGCCTAGATAGATCAAGGCATTGAAGAAAACCCGAATAGGGAAATTTTCAGCTTAAACGTAAATTTTAGCAGTGTATATTTCGGCCCCTTGAGTTTAACAAGTACTACGTAAAAGAGCGTCAAATTTGGATACGCGTTCAAAATGCGCGATTTCTGTTAGTATCTACTAATTCAAGCTGAAAACAATTGCAGACAGCCCTAGACTTGCTGCTTACGAGCACTGCTGAAGAGCTTTCTAGATGTACTAACACGGTTGACCTTAAATCTAAAAAGCGGGGTTTTAACGATTTTTTTCTTGGTTTCAGGCTGTGACGTACATTTCAACAGTGAACTGTACTGACATTACTGGAGATAAACCAGGACAATTGCATAATAAAATTATTTGCACAAAACGTAGATTTTAACTGACCTACATAGCTTCAAAAAGTCCTTCGATGAAGGCCTCTAATTCGGGTACTTCTTCAAAACGCATTATTTTTTATAAAAAGCAGCAGCACTCGATGCTGTCGCGCGTCACGTGAGCATCGCTCAAATTATGTACTTGTTGTAGTAAGGACAGGGTGAGTCATATTTTTGTGGTGCATTAACTGACTTGCTGGATCAATCAAACTAGCTCAAAAAAAACGCTAAGGCAACAGCGACCATCCATCCTGGTTTTATTTTCCAGAATCACTTCAAAAGACAAACGGCACGGACATCAGTTCAGCAGGGACGTTTACTTTCACCCATTCAGCGCTGAGCAATTAAACACGACTTAAGTCTAGTCTGCTCAGTGCATCTTCTACCATCTACCGATATAAGGCACAAGTGATGAACAACATCAACTGACATAATTCAGCAACTTTATAGCTGCTACATACCATGCAATGGAAGCTGTGAAAGGACGTTAAGATATGCATCCGGATACCAGCAATGGCAGCATATTATACATGTATGTACAGGGTGGTCCAAAAATGCAATGATGGGATTAGTGGAAAACATATTTCTCTCACAATCTTGCCTTAAAGAATAAAGATGTAGAGGTTAATATTGCTTCTGAATAGTTCACTTACCCGCTGCAAAACTAAGAATATTTAATTGCTGTATTTACACACTGACCTCTGTCGCGTGAACAACTTCTTTCTGAGCATTTAGCTGAAAACCGCACAACTGCGTGGTGTAAGGTTGCAAAATTAGTGCCGTAATCTCTGTGCAGTTTTTCGGACCATCCTGAATACTTAATACAAATAATTATGTGTTCCCTTCATGCAGATTCTGAATGATGGTAAACATACTACCTGGTAACACAAGCTCCTAAAACGTTCTATACACATGCCTGCCATAAATACGTTTTATGCAAACTGGTAAGATATGCAATAGAACATGCATATGCAACACCCACAAACCACACCCACCACTGACAGTATAATTAACACAATCAAATGTAATGCTAAACACTGACAACTATCAAGCTTAATCACTTCTACCCTGACTTGTATAGTGATATGCAAACAAACAAAAATATATCACCAAATAGTCAACAATAATGGAGATGGAGAACTGTTTCGATCGATGTAATAAACAACTTTGGTAACTCAAATAATAACAAAGAAAATGAGACTCCTGCAGTTACACCAAGTATTCAACATCTGTCAGTAATGTAATGTACACGAGTAACAATTTTGGCACTATTATCACAAGAATATGACAAAGTAACATAAATCTGTGAAAGACAACATTAAACATACAAAGAACGAGATGGTAAATTTGCATAACTTGCATATAATAACACAAATCACTAACACTATCCAGAAAAAAGTAACTCTCCTTTACGCAAATGATGAAATCACTAAACCACAACAGAAAACAAATCTACAGAAAAATAACTTTGAACATCATCTCAATAATAAGAAAAATTTCTCCAAAACATTAACAACATTATCAGTTCCTTTGGTTGCAATGATAAAATGTGGAAAAACAACATTTTGATTTTTCTTTAAACTCAAACGTTTTAAAATCAAATCAAACTTTAGACAAATTGCTCTTAATGTTAATGAAAATCTGCATCTATAAATACTATATAAAAATCAGCAGTGACATAAAAAATACGCTGTTACTTTGGCTACGCATCATACAACAACGTTCCTTTAGTGCTGCAGGGGTAAGCATCTGTCAATAAGTATTAAAAACTGTGATTTTAATTTTCAGGCATTAAAATTTAAAAGTAATTTAATTGTAACTATTTTAAAATCAACTTTCAAATATATTAAGAAAAAAATTCTCTGAAATACAGCATGGCCAATAAAAAACGTGGCACTTTACTTTTGTCCATATCTTTGTCAATTATTGACTGATTTTCAAAATTCTTTCACTGGTACACTCTGTGGACAATTTGCAATAATGCGGCTATTATACACTGTGTCTCAAAAAAACCGGACCCCTATTACATTTTGAAATAACTCCAACAAACTGTGCCTAATAATAATAATGATTAGCTGAGAAAATCGTCAAAAGGTACTCAATATTGTAGTGTGTTACGGGCTTACGATATTTCATAAAACAGGGTACCAGCTTAGGTTAGATGTGGATGAACTGAAGCAGCGCTTGGTGGAGGTCTGGTCTGGCCTAAGGCAGACCGTTGTCGATGACGCAATCGACGAATGGAGAAGACGTCTCCGGGCCTGTGTTTGAGTAAAGGGACAGCACTTTGAACATCTGCTGTAACTTCTGACTATGATGTTGCTAATCAACAGTTTGTTCAACTTCAAACGTTGGCGTTATAACATTTACTGATTTCGTAACTGACGCTGTTGGTTCGTTGGAGTACTGCAGTGCAGTTGCCTCTACTGTTGGTGCCATAGGAAAACCTCAGCTGGTACTCTGTTCTTAAAATTTCTCGCAAAGTAACACATGCTTTTAAGTGCTGATTCTCTAGCGATTATTTTTGTCAAAATCTATTGCTATTGAACCAGCACTGTTGGAGTTATTGCAAAAGGTAGCAGGGTTCCGTTTTTTTTTGAGACAGTGTATATCCCACCACACCGTAAATGCATCTCTACGCTTGTGAAATATAAACAAAATATGAATGTACAACAATAATACCAAACATTTTGGTAAATAAACGAAAAAACACTTCAGACCAACATTACGGTTAATGGTCTGTATGACACTAAACTGTGTGGGTCTAACACAGTTTAGTGTCATACGAAACATTCATTGCAATGTTGGTCTGAAGTGTTTTTTCCCATTTACCTAAATGTTTGTTATTATCGTTAGCTTTTCCCTACATTTATATTTCACAAGGCAGTGTAAAGATGCAATTAAAATGTGATGAAATACATAATAACCACATTATTATATGCACCTCTACACTACCTTGTGAAATATAAATGAAATATGAATGTATAAAGATAATAACAAACATTTTGATAAATGAACAAAAAACACTTAAGGTGTGGTGGAATATATAATAACCACATTATTGCAAATTGTCCGCAGATTGTGCCGGTGGAAAAATTTTGGAAATCGGTCAATAATTGGAAAGATATGGGCAAAAGTATAGTGTGACATTTTCTATGGACCACAGTGTATAAGTTTTAAATTGGGACTAGTAATTATGTCATACAAGAAATTTGAGCAAAGCTCACCAGACGCGCGAAAGCCTATAGGATGTCCAGTTCAGTAGTTATAGTTTTGAAAATTGCATATCACTTGGACTCGGCCCATCGGGACCATAATACACATTGGCCGTAGGCACGTGTGGCGTTGGCGACTCCTTGTGAATGATAAAGACTTGCGCAGCCTCATATCGCGAAAAAAATCCGTAAAAACCCCATTTTGGCGTTCAAGGTCATCCAAGGTCACTGAATTCAGCGCCAATCAAAAGCCAGTATACGATTTCCTATTGGTGATTAACAGTAACCTAGGCCTTATCTCGCACCGTTACCGATATACGAGTTACTGGCCAAAAATCACAAATTTTGACCACCCCCCTCTCATTTAGCGACCTCGTTCGGGGTGATCCCCTTCGAGTTTACGAAAAAGCTTTACGGTTCCTGAAACTAGAGTCTTCCAGGCAGCCGATGGTGAAAATTTGGAGATCCTGGCTTGGACCGTTTTTGCCTGATCCACCCGTGTGACAGACAGACGGACGGACAGAATTGCGATGGCTAAGACGCGCTGAAAGCAGTAGCTGCTTTCGCGCGTAAAAATGTACAGTAAGATCCATACTTTTTTTTCACAAACATGGAGTACTTCATAACAGCACTGACGGAAGTTTGATAATCATGCACGCACACATTTTTTCATTTGCAGGTACATATGGCACTTTCTGCACAACACACATTACTCATACGCTTAATGTGTCCAAGTGGTAAAAGAAATGCAGATCCACTAAACTGAAGCAGTTCTTGTAATCATCTGGCAGTGTAAGGTAGTTACATGCATAGGCGGATTTAGGGGGCCAAAGAGGCCACGCCCCCCAAGATGCCACAGTCGCCCTTTTTTCCTTGCATATGCAATGCGTTATAAATTTGTGCAGCAAAACTAATAAAATTTATACTTAATATATGCACTTTTAGGGGTTTTCAAGCCCCAAAAAACGTTTGCTCCCAGGGCTGTGCCCCGGTGACTATCCCCTACCCAAGAAATTCACCTTTGTTCTCGGCTTTCGGCCTCAGTGTTTGGCTCATGGGGGTTAGTTCGCCTCTTGTGACTCCAATTTCTGGCTACACCTACATAAGACTAAGCAACAATAAACAATAAATAATGTCAGAAGCGTCTACACCATGCAAATGCTCAAAGAAAAAAATAGAGGAAAGGTTGTTTGGAATATTAAGGGAAAAATTAAATATTATTATTGTTCTGCACTTCTTATATATTTACAATACCTTGCAAGCAAAAGTGTTCTGTAATGCTCAGAATGCACCAAATTTGTTTTTCGCCAGGCCTCTGCCCCAAAACCCAATGGGAAAGCTCACGACGCTCCCCCAGACCTCTAGTCAGCTAGGGAGGGGATACCCTCTCTCCATTCCCCACCCCGTCGACGCCTGTGGCGCCTCACCTTGAGTTAGAGGGGAACATGCTCCAAGGACTTAGAGAGTAAGACACCCCTGAGTAACGCTCTTTATCGCATGCAAGTCAATCTCCATGGCAGTCCTTGTATTCCTGGTGTATTTCTATATTGCTTTGGGCACAGAAAGAAAACGAAATTTAGCACCAAGAGTCCATGAAAATACGCTATTATGACCCCAAAATCCCAAAAAATTTTCTGGGGAGGGGGCAGTCGCCCCTACCCCTATGGGGAGGGGTACACCCCCTCCCACAGCCTACCTACCTTGGCGACTTTGGCACCTCGACTCGGCTCGCGTTTTCGGCGCTCAACCTTGGCCCCCCAACTTCAACTCCTGGATCCGCCTATGGCTACATGTGACTTGAAGATAATGCTAAGAATCTTCAACTCAGCAGATTAGTGCTATGGATCAATCTCTAATCCACTGTGCCATCTCGGCTGCTGCCGCCATTAGTCGACAAAGATGGTTATTGAAGCCATCACCGCTATACCGGTGCACATCAGACCAAACTGCTTCAGCGATTGCCTACAATTAAAAGGGCATACACTGAATTATAAGTCACTGAACTGTGTCATTTGTTTTATAATCAAAATAAAAAACATCAAAAGCATGAAGCAGGATAAATTCAACAACAGATGAATTCCACTTTCGGAAATTGTTAAGAATATGAAAAACAGGACATTTTGCAGACAAATGCAGAATAACTCTGCAAAAGACATCAGTTGAACAAAAATGGAAGGTAATAGATGCACTTCAGCATTAGTTAACCATTGAGATGTGCATTTCGCTGGTTATGTATTCAAAAGAAAAAATCAACCATATTCTAGCATAACATTAACAGACAAAAACAACAAGGATTTATGTTACTACTACTAATATAACACAAACTATAACCTGCCAATTTTTCAAAGTTACATAAAAAACATTAAGTCTCTAAAAAATTAACTTCTGTAAATAGCTGCAGTAAAACTTCTTTATGTGTTCGATAACCCTCCCGTCACTCCAGTAACAGAAACACAGAATGCCTGTTAAACTTTTTCTTCAAGTTCTCTGAATGATGCACTGAATCTGGAAAATATGAAAATTATAAAACTTACAAGAAATTTGAGCTAATGCTCACGAGACGCGTGAAAGCCTACAGCAGTTCTGGTTCAGTAGTTGAGGTGAAAATTGGGGTGTTCATGCTAAGTTAATATACAAATACCAAATTCTCTATCTGGATCGCATAACGATAGTAGCGTGGCGCCACCTTGTGAATGATATAGACTTGTGTCGCAGCCCGAAATCACCAAAAAAATCCATAAAACCCCTTAATTTGGCGTTCAGGGTCATTTAAGATCACTGAATTCGGCGCCAATCGAGAGCCAGTGTACGACTTCCTATTAGTGATTAATAGTAACCTAGGCTCTATCTCGCACCGTTACTGAGATACAGCGACTTACTGGCCAAAAATCGCAAATTTTGCCCACCCCCTCTCATTGCGCCCTCGTTCGGGGTGACCCCCCTTCAAATTTATGGAAAAGGTTTTGGTTCCTGAAACTAGAGTCCTCTAGGCAGTCGACAGTGAAAATTTGGTGATCCTATCTTGCACCGTTTTTGACTGATCCACCCGTGTGACTGACGGACAGACGAACAGATAGACAAAATTGGGATGGCTAAGACACGCTGAAAGTAAAAATGTAGATAAGAAATTGCATTAATTCAGTAGTTTTAAATACAGTTCACTACTACCAACATGCAGCTATGCCTAAGCTAAGCACAAAACCTGACCAGTAATAAAAACAAGCATAAGCAGACGACCTACCATGGACACCTGCTGTCCTGCAGTAAGTCAGGTACAACCGTCACAAGAGCGATGTAAATAAATCCCCCGGATGTGAACGGCAGAATCCACGCCGTCCGATCACCTATGGACAGCAAGCAAGCACAATTAACAGAATTCACTGTGCAATAAACTGTGCTCATACTGGCAACACATGACAGCACACTAACTAGAACAAGAAATCTGAGCTAATGCTCACGGGATGCATGAAAGCCTATAGCAGTTCCTGTTCTTAAACTGTCAGTCTTATCTCCAGCCATTTTGTCGCGACTTTTATGGGGGTACCGCTCTTTGATGCCCTCGTGCGCAGGTTTCTTAACCTAGAAAATCAAGACTTGGACCGTTGAAATCTACGTTCAATGCTGGAAATTTTGTATGCAGCTTGTCCATGTCTACCTCAATTGGTTTCGGTGCAATTCACGCTTGCAATGTGTCTTGCAGCCCAAAATCACCAAAAAATCCATAAAACCCCCTATTTTGGCGTTCAAGGTCAATCAAAGTCATTGAATTGGGCGCCAAACGAGAGCCAGTGTACGACTTCCTATTAGTGATTAATAGTAACCTAGACCCTATCTCGGACTGTTACTGAGATACAGCGACTTATTGGCCAAAAATCACAAATTTTGCCCACCCCCTCTCATTTAGCACCCTCGTTCCTTTGAATTTGTGGAAAAGCTTTATGGTTCCTGAAACTAGAGTCTTCCAGGCAGCCGATGGTGAAAATTTTGTGATCTTAGCTTGGACCGTTTTTGCCTGATCCACCCGTGTGACAGATGGACAGACAGACGGACGGAACTGCGATGGCTAAGATGCGCTGAAAGCAGTAGCTGCTTTTGCATGTAAAAATGAGCTGCTCCACTACGAACATATAAGCCGCATAGAATAAGAGTGGACCAAGTGCGTGTGAGTAAATTTTCCAGAATTCGACGAAATAACTTAAACGGTGGCACTTCAGTCATTTACAGACCGATTGTGTCACGATATATACCATGGGAAAGCTTTTAGCTTCAGCTTTCGAGTGCTGTAATTATTTTTCCGCCAAAATAAATATTTATTTGCAAAAATGAACATTTTCAGTCTGGTCCATTGTTACTCTAATTCCGACTGAGATGACCAACTAGCATAACAGTGAGCCAAGTCAATTTGGTCCGTTATTACGCTGAAAACCCGACGACTGCACGGTGATGCAAGTAGACATGGTCCATTGTTATTCTCACAGTGTGTACAAAACAAATGAGTTGAATGGACCAGGTCAACTTGATCCACATGACAGCTGCTGTCACAATGCGAATAACAATGGACTATGTGTACTTGGTCCCATATAAAATGGAACACATTGCTAAATTTTGTAAACGAAAACGGACCAAGTGCAATGGTCCATTGTTAATCTGATAACATTTAACAAAATACCTCAATTTAAGAACCAATATGCTAAAATAAACATATAAATCATTAAAATTATTGTCTGCCACATAGTAGTCCACTATATAGAATATGTAACGGTGATGCAAAATACCGAAAAATCTCAAAAATGACCAAAATTCGACTTGGTCCACTCTTATTCTATATGGCTCATATTATGCAGCCATCAGCCTAGTGTTGCACAACATTAATCCTAACCTTGACCTCCGACTTTTTAAGCACACCATTAACCAGTGACTCCTGCCCCAGAGAACGTTCACACCAGTTTTGGTTTTCCATGGTCACTATGGACCACCCATAGGAACTCGACCCCCTGGAGTCAAATGGTCACGTGACCGATGACGTCACGTGACCCCAAAAGATCAAACTCGTGACCCCATATCTCCATAACGGTGCAAGATAGACGCATGGTGACGATGGACCTTTTATAGTAAAGTGCTAGTGACGAATCGAATGGTCACGTGACTGAAAATGTCGGTTGTTTAGTTAAAATAATACAGAAGGATGAAAGGATCATTGCTGCTGTACAATTTGAAATTAAACTGTTTGATTTTTTAAACCAGTCTAAACGGCTCACTGATTATATTTATACGGACAATGACATATACTGTAAACTATCGAAATGCATTGGACAGACTCAGTGTTCGTATGAACATTATCTTGTTGTTGATTATACGTTTAAAATGTGTTTCTAACTTTCTATATTCTACAGGAGGGGCCTCCCAAATGTCGCAGGGCCTGCGGTAACTTACCCCCCTACTCTTCCTCTCGATGGGCCTGGGTGCATTACTAATGCTTTAATTATTGCGTTAAAAAATTAACGCTTCGACAGGTCTAGTAAATACAAACAAAAATGTGTGCACACAGTCACTGTATGATAGTTTACTTGCATAAACAGCAATAACACAGAAGTGCTAGCTGCAATCAAAGCAAATGTGAAGAAGTAATAACCGAATAAATGTATGCAAACAAGAGAAAAAATGGTGCTGTTGCAACCTACCAGCACTCTGAGCCGACTCGGCCGACAGAGCAGCAACTGCACCGAGCATGCCTCCAGTAGCCGTCAACAGCTGCAGTACAAACAGTACAAACTAACTCCATCAAAACGATTAATCACAATTAATCATTACAAGAAAAAGCCCAGCTAACGCAAAGGGGAAGCGCAACAGCGGTGCATGTTTGAAAGCCCAGTAAAACAGAATCTAAGTTCACCAATCCTAGCAACGATGTTTCTTTTACAGCCGCCAGAGGGCACCAGGTGACCGGCGGCTGATAATCTATAGTGTTCTACTTGTACTCACCAGAGGGCGTGACTTGTCTCGCTCTGCCAACGCCGTATTGGCTGGAAATAGCAAATTTTCTCTACCCCTCTGTCATTTAGAGCCCTCGCTTGGGGTGACACGTTTAGAATTTATGGAAAAGCTTTACTGACCCTCAAACTAGAGTCTTCCAGGCAGCTGACGGTAAAGATTTGGTGATCCGAGCGTGCATCGTTTTTGACTGATCCACCATGTGACAGACAGAATTGTAATGGCTAAGACATGCTACAGAAGTAGCTGCTGTTGCAGGTAAAAATAAATTTATGTTAGAAAAAAATTATAATCATTATGTTTTTGACTAAGTTCATATCACAGAGAAAGCAAACATTATCAGGTAGATACAAAATGATTAAACCTCTGAATGTGAACAGTTTGGTCTCTGTAAAAAAACTGGATAAAACAAAACGCTTGCTAATTGTGTCTTAGTGCATCAGTGCCAGCTGTCACCTGAATCACTTATTACCAGCTGCTATAACAAAACAAGCACATTTTTGCACATTAAACAGTGACAGTTTCTAATTTTTAAATTTTGTAAAATAAAACTATTACAAAATCTTAATCAGTATCAGCCATAAAACTAACGAGGTAGTTAGGAGGTCAACATGTTCAGAAACTCACAGCAAAGTTTAAAATGTATATCTCGACTTTCATTTGATTTTTGAAACAGTTCAAATGACTAATAAAACCTATAAATAAAACTATGCTGCCACACGACACCCAAATTTTCACAGCATTCAAAGCAGAAAACAGCAACCTGCGCTTTAGCAGCTTTCCACCGATCAAAGCCCGCCCGCAGCAGGATAGCAAAGTCTCCAATCTCGTGAGGAATTTCATGCAGTAATATTGCAAACGTTGTTATTAAACCAGTCTACAGTTTCAACAAATACACAGAAAAAAAGAGTATATGCAAGTACACCGTTAAATATGGTAAATAACACGAAGCTGCTAGACAGCAAGAATTCAATAACTTGCTGAAAGATTGGCTGTTACCAATTGTTATTTTACACTCGTCAACATCTAAGACACAACCAACCCCACTACATCACACCACACAGCAATATGGAACCGTGAATGCCAGTGCTAAACTAACAAATAAATAAAACATAACAATAAATAAACAAGTAAATAACATATGACTAGATAAATAACCAGGGCAATTAATTCCACGAGCTCATAAATGTGATCCAACTAATAAATGATAAGTGAGAAAACAAAAAGCTATCTCATTGTTTTTGAAGCCTTTCACATTAGCTCTGTAGATCAAATGCTGCTGCTATGACAAAAAAGAAAGAATACCTTGATGCCAACACTGAAGCTGCCAGCGACGGCAAGTCCATGCGTGAAGTTGTCAATCATGTTGGCCAGCAGATTCAGCCAGCCACAAGTCTGCACATAACCGATTTCAGAATCATTCTATACTGATTAATCATATTAATCAATGATTATTTCTATGGTTACCGTACCAATTGAGTCGATCTGATCACTCTACACAAAGCATTAAAAACAACCAGTGAAAGCTGCAAAAGTTAAACATACAACTGTAGCATAATGGGCGTTGGGCACGGTATGCCCAATGAACACAAAGCATCAAATACTGAATGGAACCAAATTTATCAGGTTTAGTTGCAAATAAGTAAGGCAAGAAAATTATACATATTCTGCAGTTACCATCCGACAGCTGCATGTACAGAAAGTGAGGTTTCAATAACTGTAGTTAAGCAAAACATTTGACAAGCAGACTTTTTTCTATTGCCCATGCAATGAATGGCAAAGAGTGCTTACGAAGCAAATACTGTCCATGACAAACAATATATAAACTGAACCAATCCAAACCACCTCCGACTGCAAAGTTTAGTTTTTTTTGATATACTGGTGCTACATAGACAACATTAAGATTATTAAATTATTAATACATCGCTGCATGTCCAACAACTAAGTAATTTATGAAAACTAACCTTGACGGGACTTGACTCAGCATGTTCAGCCACATGTGACTGGAGGGCTTGAGGCACAGTCTGAATGTCACTGCCAGTGTTGTTGACTTCATCAATGGAACTCCTACCACTTTCCTTGCCAGCAGAATCAACCTTCCGGCCACGTCTGACTGCACTGGTACACCCACTCTCAATGTATTCATTCACCGTTACACCACTTTCCACCAGTTTCCGATACCCGTTCTTCTGAAAGCCATTCCTTTGGTCACATCCGTTCTTGACAAGACCACTGCTCAGCATGCCATTACAATGACCAGTCCTCACCAAGCCATCTGCTTTCCATTCTTGCTGCACGTCTGTCTTGCAAGATCCATGCTGTGAACGTTCTACTGAACGGTGATGTGTCTCATATTGTAGACAACTAACTCTGGTATCCTGTTCCACATCTTGCTTCACAACTGCATCATCATTCTATGCACAGACAAAACAACAGCAGACTAGAATGCAGCTGTTTTTTTAGTTTCATCAATAGATTTTTTCAGCATTTAGCAAGCACATTTATTATGTAACCATCCTAAAGGTCATATTATGAGTCTCGTTCATCCAACCACCAAAAAAGAGCCCAAAATTGAATGTTCTCCGAAGTATTGATAACCAATGTACAAATTATGAACATAGAAGATCGAAGATCAAGGTCACCCGATGTCAAAAATTCCCCAAAATGATGCACATATTCCATACGTTTACTACTGGTTGGCAGATCACATGATGGCTAGCCAGCTGGCGCACATATGTTAAACAGCTTTGCCCACCGCACTAGGCATCCGTATGTACAGAACAGTGGTTGCATACCAGTATGCACAAAGTAAAGAATGGCCACATGCCGAGTGAGTGAGTGAGTAGGGTTTAATGTCCCACCCGACACAGTATAGGTCATTTCGGTGACGACCTTTCCAGGTGGAATGCACACTAACACATAATAACAGAAAGGTAAGTTTAACCTTTACAGAAACAAAACACAAAATACAAAAAAACAAGCTAAACCTAAAATTGTAAGAACTCCATTATACATGTGCAGATGTAATTAACATAATGGTAGTTCAAATAATCTTCCCTGTTATCCTCCAGACAGACATCAATGTGATAATGCTGTCTATTGGGAGGACAGGGGGCAGCCACATGCTGAATGATATCTTTGCTTCTATACTGTACTGTACAAAGCTATTGACAGATTCTCAGAAACTGAGATCATAAAAAGTGTACAGCTAAAGTGCGGTTTACAAATTTCGAGACACATCAATCTTGATAATTTGAAGAATAAATTTCTGATTTAATATGGATATGCTCAGTTCAAACTTTCAAACATGATGTAAAAAGTTGTTTGACACCAATAAATAACAATTTGCAGAAATACTCACAGCAGAATCAACATTTTCAGAATCTTCATCCTCATTTTCAGGGAATATTTTCTCGATGATCATAAAAGTTAACAAACCAGTCAAAACCCAAAGTCCAATTTGAATACTTCCATCATGTTCTCCACCCACTGAAAGCAAAACAACAAAACAAACAAAACAATAAGACTGAGCAATTTGATTGTGCTGCTCGGCAAAAAAAACACACCGTTAAATTGCAAAAAAGGCGTTAATGAATAAACTGCTATTCATGAATGAATACACTTCAATCATGCAGTGCAGCAATCTGTAAAATAAATGCATGACAGAAGATGAGCTTCTGATAAAACAAACCAACCGAACACATTAAAAAATACTGCACTTAGTGTTGTGTACTCTTAAAACTCTAAGCCTCGGACATCCCACATCGTATATAAAAACAGAATTTTTCTTTTTTGAAGTACGGGTCTAATTCCGACTACACACCCTTCCTGATGCCATATGTGATATGACCGACAGTTGAAATAAAGCACCAGTCAACACTAAACAATATAAAGCACCAGTCAACACTAAACAATGATAGAAATTACAAAATCTAGCACTCAATGTTCTACTCACAAATTTCAACTTGTCAATTACCACATAGTTAACATATCACCACATCATTTGTATCATAATATATACATACATTTATCAACATGAGCCCAAGCCTCAGGCAGCAGATGCAGGAAAACGTCGCCAAGCAGACCACCAACTGCAAAGCTAAGCAGCAGTTTCAGCCTCTCATTCGCAGCAGCTACAAGACACAGTTCAACAACATGCTGAGATGCAAAAAACAACAAATCACTACCATACATGGATGTATACATGAAAATGCACAACATGCATACTTTACACCAAAACCGAAACCATTTTGGAAACGTATCAGCCTTGATCACCGTAGTAAATTTCAAGCGCATCCAGTTATCACACCAAATGTGTTGTAAACTCAACAAGCAGGGTCCGGGCAAAGCTACAGCTGAAAACAAGTTGATTTGTGTGTTTTAAGCTTGAGAAACAATTTGGTACCGGACATTCAAGTAAGTCTCTACGTTTATGCCAAGCTTAGTTTTCCGGCTATGTTTACACCAATGTTGGTGTAACAACAGCTTGCAAGATGGCGCCACCCATGGGTGCCCATACCGGCTCAGCCAGTCTCATAAGGCAAAACAATGAAGTGCCATTACAAGCAATTTATACAAATACGTTAAAATACAAATCTCAAGATAATTGAAACATATATTTCAATTACCTTGAGATTTGTACTTATGCATGACATAAACCTGACACTCACCACCCCTTCGCAACGCTTCTCCAGCTTCAAGCGGTATAACCAGGAGAGGAAAGATTCCACTAAGGCCGACCACTGCAGAAGCAATGACAGAACACGCCCAGATCTCGACACGTTCAATGGACGTCAATGACCAGACCCACGACTTGACAGCACTTAGCAGCCTTGCGGGACCCCTCCACGCCGCCTCCTGCTGTACGACACCCCGCCGATGCCGATAATGAGCGCCGGACGGTCTGTGAGGTCTCGATCCTACAGCCGACTTGGCGCGGTGAATTTCGGCTCCGCATTGCAAACAGCTCGCCAGCAGAACGATCCCCACCACGCACGCAAACGCCAAAAACGACCATCGGTCAGCCATGACCACCGAAGATCGCGAACGGCACTTTACTCATAGCTGGCGGCCAACTTGTACCATTTTCCCACAACCCACAACTTTCACCAGACAGACGGACCACGCCCATCCAACATCTGCTATTCGTTTCTTGTGGCTTGCCTGCATGACAGCACGCACTACTACAGGGATCTGAATCATACCTCCAGTAAACAACAGGCAGTCAAAACTGCTCTTCGCCCTTCTCTAATTAATATAAGTTATTTAATATTCTTTGTAGCTTGTGTTTTGATGTTTGTGTTTTTTTGCTTTAATTTAGTCGTTTTTTTGCATCCTTGCAGTCGAATTTAGTTACGATGTTAATGGAACTTAGCCGGATAGTTTCTGCGCTGTTATTGTGGCACAAAACTTTTTATGAACTTGCTAATGTGCTGTCACTCGTCCGCTCATAAATAAGTGAAGGGTGCCATGTGTAATTTCTCTGCGTCCCCATTATAGTACCCGCACTATGGGCGGGTGATACCAGTATGATGTCCGTCTGATTGGTGTGACGTTGATGTACGATGATGACATAGGTTGACCTATCTCTTAGATAAAAAATGATTAGCTGGCACAGGCATTCAGTGTTGCAAAGACTTGATGGGTATGACTGAAAACCGCAGGACACTTTGAATATCCACCAAATAGTGCCGAAAACAGTAAAACTTTAGGTGTTCTTTAATTTTAGAGCATTATATAGCCACATAATAGCGGTTATATGGCGATACCAATAAGAAAACTTTGCAAGAAAACTGCAGCACACCGCAGGACACATACCGGTAAATGTATTGATTGTATTGATTAAGCTGAGCCAGTACAGAATTTTAGAACGAGAGTAGCGTGAATGATTGTGCAAACGCTGACAACATGAGTGATGTACGTTGTAAATTTAAGCGTCCTGGCGCATGTTTGACGTACGGCGTACGCACCCTTGGCGTCCAGGTATGTGGCCTGCATCTTGAGCGTTGGCATATAGCATTTTGTCCCTGTTTTAGGCATCTGGTGGCGTGCTGATTTTGTCATTTTTGCATTGTCTAGCGGCATTTATTTAAATTTACTGAACTACTGAAAGGTTAAGTTTTGATTTCACGTCTAAAAATCTTTTTTGCGGTTGTCACTTATGTGTCCTGCAGTCTTTCTATGGAGTCCTGCGGTTTTCAGGCATACCGGACTTGATGCGTTTCTGTACAATAATTTTTGAAGTCACGTTTAATTTTATGGCCCCAAACTTAAGGTATATGCAAGTCAGACTTCTGGCAACTTTTAGCCGTCTCAGATTTAAGCAGTCTGTAGTTGTAACCCTATGACCCATTTTTATTAGACATATGTAACTTGTACGTTGCTTATGATTTTAGAGTCTAAACTGCAGCTAGGTAGCAGGTTCAATTTCCAGCCATTCCTTTATTTGGTAACAACTTCCAGTCAAGTTGATCACAGACTGCAGACTGTTGCTTAATCAGTCAAAACTAACACAAAAAGTCAGTCATTAATCAGTGCATATCATTTCATTCATGAGCATGGAAGGTAACATAAAACATCACACCGACTACACTAATCACATCGACCGTGTTGACACCATAAACTAAACCTAACTCTAACCCTTATGCTCACTCTAACCACAACACATTGTGCATGGATTGTAATGTTATCTAGTGATTTATATCATTTAGTTGTCTGAAGTATTTTTGTGCTGTTTTTAGGTACGTGAGATAAGTGATCACTTTCAGCATGCTGAAATGATACGTAACGGTGGTGGCATATTTATGATTTTGATCTGAATGCATTGCTGAACGTTCTGCTTTAATCAGAGTGCAGTAAATTCATACAAGAGTGAGAAATGCAGAGTGCAAGCATGACATTGGTGCCAGTTCCAGCATCAAATGCTTCTCAGTGTCAGATTGTTCTGAGTGAGAATAATTATACTGAAGTGAATCCAGTAAACTTGGCGGCTTATGCAGATCGTATCCACCAAAGTAACGCTGACGTTTTGCGCTATCCGAGCCGTGCGGCTTCATGTTCAGGGTATAGTCAGAACGTTGATGGCAGTCCGACAAAGTTTAACTGTCCGATAGATTTGGCTGTGTCCACACCACGAGATGGTAGCCATAGAGCTAATCTCAATATTGGCAGTCCAGTCAATCTTGCTGCATACACTCGTAAGGAGCTGGACTGTAGCCTCGTGCTGTCATCTAATCTGTCTGTCAACCAGACGAAGGCACCTGTGCGAAGCTGTGATGTCGGTGACCGGCCTCCGCAAAGCATTTCTACAGATATTAAAGATCAGGGTACTTCATCATCTGCATTGGCGCAGCAGCCTCAGACATATCAGGATAATTTTGCGTTGATTCACACACTGGCCAGTGCAGTGTCTTCACAGCAGACTGCGGCAACGTACCAGCATGGTCTTGGTATGACACCCAGTTTGCCGTCACTGTCGTCGTACCAGTCGGCAACCTGGCGCCCGCTGCTGTCGCCTCATACAACTGCTCAGTTGGTTGCCAGTGCTGTCAATAGCGGTATTTCACGCCAAGCTGAGTCTACATCTACACCACATGCTAATGACACTGCGAAAGAACGTGAACATGATCCATTACTTCTGCAACTCCAGGTCTGTTAAAATTGTCAGTTTCTGCTTGCAGTGTGCACTTATAGTCTTAGCAGTAGTAATACAGTAAAACTTTGTTATAACGGACTCGGTTAAAATGTACACTCGGTTACAACGTATGACTTCTACAGTCCCATCAACTTCCTATTTTTTAGCATAGGACGTCTGTTGGATAAAACGTACTCAGCTATAATGTACCCTCGGTTATTACGAATATCAGATGCGGTCCGCAGACCAGCAAATGCTCTGCATACAATGGACTGTAGAATGGACCACCCGGCTAGCACAGCGCTATCAGATGGCGAGCATGAGCACAATCAGAGACACAGAGTCACACACCCAGTCTCCCAGTGCGTTGATGTTCCAGGGATGCAGCGACTAAGTGAGTGGCCCAGTGGGGAGAGGGCAATTAAATACCAATAGACATCATTTTGGTGTGTATAGCGTGTACATGTGATCTGATCCATTTATGACCAGTAAACTGCCTCTTATCAGATTCACTGGCGTGGCCAGATCACTCACACTGTATTGCGTTAGACTGTAACCATCTGTTTGTGTTACTGCACCTCACATTTGATGAGTACGCCACTGCACCGTCTATGAGAACGTGGAGATGGGTGAGCAACCGACGGACGACAACGTCATCGTTGCAGTAATGGCACTTGCTGAGCCAGGCAGTGCTGCACTATCAGATGAGAAGGAGGAGGGAGACTCGACCTCGCTTGACCTCCCAGGTCGTCTCCGGGCTATGGAGGCCTTGAACACTTTGCAGCATTACCTGCTGGGCATCAGCAACAGCGAGAATGCCCAGATGAGCCTAGTAGGCCTAGAGTACAGACTACATTGGGTGACTTTAAATTTCACTTAGACCTAAGTTTTGAACTATAGTTTTAGACCAAAACTCGGTTTAAAACCTAATTAATGCAAAATTTAAAGTGACGATTAAGTCCGGATTTAAGTAGTAGGGTTTTAAACCAGATGCTTCCGCTGAAACCAAAGTTAAAACCGAACATAATACCAAACTTTAGTTTAAAGCCAAACTTAATCTGAACAATCCAGTTTCAAACCTGATCTCTGTAATGCATTGAGATAGGCGTTTCTTCTGAAAGAGTAGTCTTTAGGTTTGGTTTAAAACCAAAACCACTTTAGCTTTCGATTTAGCGAAAACAAGATGACATTTGTTTACTCAGCAGTTGCTATTGCTGCCGGCTTTCTAGGGCCCAGTCGCCTACAACATGTGCCTAATGTACAGCGCGAATCATGTTTATCTGACGAAGATGAGTTTCTTTTAACGCGTCTGAGTGCTATTGTCTGCATATTTATAGGGTACCAAGGAAGTAGGTTTTTGGTTTAAAACTTAAATTTAAAACCGAGTTTAAAACTGAAGTTAATCTGAGCATTGGTTTAGAACCATACTTTAGAGTCCAGATTAAGGTTTGGTTTAGAACTATAGTTTAAAACTTAGGTCTAAGCAAAATTTTAAGTCGCCTACTGTATACTAAATGAATGACGTGACGTTTGATAGGTGCATTTGGAGTACATGTATTTGGATTGCTAATAAAAGTATGAACTGTGCTATTTTTGGTTACAACGTACCTTGGATATAACATACTGATTTTTCTGGTCCCTAGATATACATTATAACAAAGTTTTACTGTACTAGCACTAGCAGCAGTGTCATTTATACAGGCCATAAAACTACATTGTTTGCTCTCGTGCAGATTTATTTTGTCAATCATTGTCAGAACGTATTCTTTCTGATTATGTACTTAGTGTGTGAATCAACTGTTATTGTGCTATATGTATAAGATGTTTAGTCATTGTATTGCTTTGTTTCTCTTAGCTATTATGTGTCTGACTGTCCATTTTGCTGCCTGGTAATGGTACATGTAATCGTTTACACTAGAGCCATATGTGTATGATAATGTCTTTTAGTAAGTTGTTCGCACATAATGCCTGTGTCATCATGTGGTTTAAATTGGGTTAGGTGCAGAAATGGTGATACTCTGGCTGGGAAGGGAAGTGCCAGCTTGACTTCAGTATATTTATGACTAAATTATGAATAACTGCCAGTAGTGATGTCACCTGTTAGATATGTGGGATTGGCACTAGCCCCATTTCTGTGCATTCTGCCTGGATAGGCCATCCTTGAAATCACCTATACTGTGTCGGGTGGGATGTTAAATCCCACTCACTTTGGCCCCAGTGCTCATTTTGAGTACAGGAATCTTTACTCTTTCAAGCAACTCATTGCTGACATCAAGTAGGACATGTGACCAAAAACTGGATCGTCTGACAGATAGGCAGGCCTGATCTTGAACTGTTCATCATTAATATATGATTATGAGTTAGCTACAAGCATAACACAGCAGCATGTTATGTCTCATCATCTGTCATAGTGAATGACTTGACATGTATATAAACCAGTGATTTTCAACCAGGGTTCCGCGGAACCCCAGCATCTGCCAAGGGTTCCACAGCTGACCAGTAAGAATAATCTATCGTGCGAAATCTCGCCAAACAATGTCGTAGAAATACTCAGCATGAAATATTTTGTTTGAAATTGCAATTCTACACGTCCATTTTTGCATAGATCGTCTCTGTTAAATCATTATTTTTGTTGTTAGTTATTTTGGCATATTTGAATTTTAGGCCTATATTATAGCGTAGGCTTTAATGCATGACATAATTCAACTCCGAGTATAAGTGCATTAAGCTTATAGGAAATAAAATAGAAGAAAAGAAAAACGCATTCATTAGGGTTATGTTTATGAAATCTTTTGACCATTTACTTAGTTAATACAATTCTTTAAACACTTTGCTAAGAAAAATTTTTTAAAACACGTATCTTTTTCGAGGATGTCCACGTGTAATTTTTTGTGTTGATGGCGTGGGCGTAGCGGCCGTCGATGACCGCTTTGCCCCTCGTTTTTGGTTAAATACAATAACGTAAGGCCTACTGCTGCCTACAAATGGGGCCAAATTTCATGTTGGTCATCTTGCCTACTTGACGTCTTCATTGGGGTTCTGCCTTGCTAGGGAAATGAGTCCGTAGACACCCTGTAGCTTCAACCTCGCGTACGTTGATCAATGCGTGGGGTTCCGTGAGTGACCTTCACACTTGTGTGGGGTTCCGCTGTAGTAAAAAGGTTGAAAAACACTGATATAAACTGTAAACCATATAATAAATAAGTATGTGTGTGTTCTCTGCAGACTGCTCAACTGCAAGCGTTGCTTCGTGGTTTGCCGCCGACGTCGTCCGTGCAGCATCAGTCATCATCAGCATCATCATTGCTGTCAACCCAACGTCGGCAGTTTGCGTGCAACATCTGCGGCAAGATGCTGAGCTCGCAGCACAACCTACGTCTGCATGAGGCCACCATCCACCGTGGTCTCTTCCAGTTCCACTGCCCCATCTGCAACAAGGGTCTGCGTCAGGAGCGTGACCTCCGCGGCCACCTGGCAAACCGGCATGACTGGAAGAAGGAGTTTCGCTGTTCAATCTGTGGTCATGAGTTTGGCTACAAGCGCAACCTTAAACATCACGTTATGTCTCACCATGGAAGATCTTCGCTCAATGAGTAGCCAGTGATTGTGTCATGACACAGGGCCAACCAATCCTTCCTAAAGTTTTTGCCTGCCAGAAAATTGTTTTGTTAGACTTTAAGGGCAAAATTGAAATTATGAGCACACAATCTCTGTGGTGGGAAGTTTGCACCTAACTATCGGAAAATTGCAACTTCCTACCCCTGCCTCTGACTTTTCAACCCACTACAATGCTGCTGCTGCTGGCCACTGTCGATAGTTTACTGCAGTGGTGCACAGACATTTTCTCAGCTGAGGGTCAGTGAACATGGTCTGGTCGTGAAGCCATTGTGGGCTAGTAATTTAGTCCTCGAGTCAATTTAGGTCTTTGTCTGAAGGCACCTTGAGGACAACAAATAGTCTTGGTATTTCTTACGTCACTGCTGCAAGCCACATCAGTGCAATAACAGCAAAACCCTTAGCAGCTTAACCTCTGTTTGTATTTACATTCATAAGTGCAACACATAATTATCCCAAGAATTTTAAAAATACTGTCATGTTTGTCTGCAGGTTTATTGAGACAGTGAGTGCGACGCTACATTGGTGCAGTATGTCAGTAAGTCTGTATGATGCAAAGTGGGCCCTGTATTTCATGTTTTTGTTGTACAATGGTCGTTCGATAAATAAGTTAAAAACGGTGTCATTCTGTTAGTTTACCAAAAGGCAAAAATCCGAAATATGCATATTGTAGGAAATTTTATTTTTAACATAGGTAGAAATTTTTTTATGATGTCATTATGTGGCATCGAGTCTACATGTGTATTATTTTCTCCAACAGTAATCTATCATAACTTGCAGCTAAAAAACAGCATAGGAATGAGAAAAAATGAAGAAACTTAACATGTTAATGTCACCTCCTCAAATGCTAATGATTATGTTTCATTTTTCAACATACCATCAGAGTTCATTCAAACATTTTGTCCCATCTGTCAACAAGCTTTCAAATGCTCGATGCAAAGAATGATGTTGTCAGAGCCACTGATGAACGACTGATTGCACCTCGGTATCTGATGCGAATTTTTGATACACCATCCATATTGGTTTCGCAAAACATTTGTTAACTGGATGCATGTCAGAGTGAATCTTATTTGTATTAAATCTTTTTTTTGCCCACAAGAAACAAATAACAGCATGCTGTTCATAATGGGATGACTTTACTGGCAATGTCGCTCTATTTATAATGTTTATATATGGTGTCACATTGATGTCATTGTAATAAAACCCACAGCTGGTATTCATAATTAAATTCCCTACTAAACGTATATTTCAGATATTTTATATTTGAAAAACTGAGAATGGCGTTGTTTTGTAACTTATTTATCAAACGACCCTCATATTTTTACCAGATTGGCTCAATGACTCGTGGGCCAGACTTATTGCACCACTGATTTTGTTTGTCGTGTTCTGTAAATTTGCAACAGTGGTGGCAAATCTGGATTTCACGTATTTTGTGTGAATCCATTTTCGTGTGATTATGGACAGTAAAGGGCAAATTCAGAATAGTATGCAGCACATTTTCTCATCGACGGACACTTTCATTTTATTTCCTTTCATCTTATTCTGCTATTTGCGGCATAGTTTAGATTTTGTGGGCCAGTGAACTGAGAAGTCTGTCAAAATCTTGTGATGGTAGTTTGTGTTATGTTGCACTAACTGAAGACTGAGTTATTCTGATGGTGACATTACCCGGTATGTAACTTTTTTGGAATGGATAAAGCCACCATTAACAGTATTTATATAACAGTGTATCTGTACTATGTTGGTGCTGTTGTGTACTATTGTTTTGATTTAGCACTAATTTTATTGCTCATTCTGTTGGAGATTTAGACCAATAAATGTTGTGTAATACCTGGTGAAAAGTAATGATTGCTGCAAGACAGTTATTATTATGTATACTGTATAGCATATGATGACAAGATACAGCAATACTGAGAGCTGTATTTTAGTGGCAAATTGGGGTTATTTTTAACTCAGAATTTGGTACATCATTATTTGAATACACTTACTTTCAACACGATGGTTAACGATATATTTCTAAAACAATTTTGTTGGTAATTTATTTTGCAGATCTTGCCCTCAACAGAAATTCCTAATTTGGTTTACTTTACTGCATGTGTTTGTTGTGTAAATGACATATCAAAGCTCGATTGAAAGCCTATTATGCTAGCAGCAAGTCATAATTTTAATATTTATATGGTGTTGGCTAAATTGATAGAGATACAAAAGTAGGACAAATGTGGGTGGAGCCCCCTTCACACCCCATTCCCAACTGGGTTAGGGAAAGAGCTTCGAGACCACCACCACCCTTCTCCTAGTATACTCCTCCCCTGTTTTTGGTAAAGTTTCAACCCCTTCCAAACATGTTTATCGAAATTTATTATGTGCTACATTGCAGAACGTTTCTATTAATTTGGCCAACACAGCTAGCATCTTTTATTTAAACACAGCACTGGGTGGGGGTGCATTATATGTACAGCGTGCTGTTATTTTATTGAATGTGGAGTTTTAACGACTTCTGATTATTTTATTTGTTTATGACTGAGAGTTTTTCGTGCGTCGAGTGATAGCGATAAATGTATCTATTTGCGTTGTTCTTTTTATATCGCCCGCTTTTCATAAAGTGAATGGCTCAGCGCCACAAAGTTTGGGTAATTTTTTTTACACATTTTTCTAATGTAGTGCTTGACCGCCATTGCAGAGGGTAAACTGTCTCATATTCAGTTGATTATTGTTGTTTCCTTGTGCAGCAGATAGGCTGCACATAATACTTTTAAGTAATACTGTCGAGTTTGTTGTCACGTTGTAGATAATATTTGTGAGTGTTATGATGATTGATAATGTGTGTTATCTTGCTGGTGTGACATATTCTTAATTAAACCATTCTTCATTGTCTATTATGTTTTCCTCAGTACAGCTTAGTTTCTGTGCAGTCAAAATGAACTGATTGGTTGTGTTGGTGGATTATTAATTGATGTTGCATGGGTGTTGATCCCTATGGGGCATGGGGACACGTCCCCCAGTATTTGGTTTAAGGAACAAAATTAGGAATGCCCCTCCCCCGTATTATTTGAGGAGTAATAGCAGTAAATTGCAGTCTTTTAATCCATGCAACATGTTGTTGGGCAGTTGATTCTCAGGAAACTCATTTAATTTGCTGCCACCAGCTGTCGTATTTTAAGGCCAAAATGCTCTCAATTTGCTTTCGGTTGGGGCTTCACCATAGACCACACTGGGGGAGCTTACCGCGCACTCGAGACCCGCTAGCTTCATTTTATTGGCCTACTTCTAAGAGGAAGGAGAAAGAGGGATCGAATTGGAGGAGAAGAGGAACGTGAAGGGAGAATTTTCCACTGTAGGTCACAGCAACCGTGGAGACAGATCGACATCTATATGTAATGACGTGTTCATAGTAGAGTGAGTCGAGTTTTGCATCAGTTCGCGCACACAGGTCATTTTGTTGACGATCAATTCACTTGCAGTCTGGTACTGATGGACAAAGCGGACGGACGCGAGTCGTGTTGCAGCTTCTTAAAGCACGTACAGAATGACGTAGGCTAACAAGCAGTAGTGCATTGCAGTGGCACGTCGGCGTTTATGTGTACATGACTACGGGCATGTACGCGTCAACTAATGACCAATGGCCTCGCCCGTTGATCAGTTTGTCAAAAACTAAACCTTCAGTCCGGTTCTGTCGCTCTGTATGCGCTTTTAGGACGGCCACACAATAATGTTACAGGCCTAGCCTACTCGTCGATGGCAGTAATAATCAAATGTAACATTTCTGCAAATTGCATATATACATTAATTTCTAACGCAAAAATCAGCCCAATGTATTTGCTGTGTCTTTATACATTGCTGAAGTCTTATTTTATATCAGCTACAGCCTACAGAAAGAGAAAACAAGTTCAGCACAAACGTAGCAGCTAAACAAAAACGACAAACAGCCAACAACAGGCCGCGTATAACGTCTTTACGCAATAACTAAAACACAACTTAACATAAACACTTAACAAAATACGAAATAGGCAAAAGCTTAACATAAGCTGCAGATAGACACTAAACAAAAACTATTCTAAGATGTTAATAACTGTCCACTTATTTAGCAGCGGTTAACTGGCTGGCGGAATGCGGTATCAGTGAGATAAGTTGCTCAATGGATAGTCTTCCCACGCTACAGCCGTTGAACACGGTCACCTGCAACAGTCATTCATGATTAATTAATCTTTAACTTGCATTAAACCTAGCACTAGTGTGCAAGAAAACGCATGTTTTTATCACTGTTATAATGAATAATTCATATAATAAAGATTTTCATTATTTTTTCCCTTTAGTTTTTTTCTGGTTTTGGGCTTTTATCTCTCCCATAGCTGTCTGTTTGTTTCTTTTTTTCGACGTATCAGTACTTTTTTCAATTTTTCTCATTTCAGTTCCGCTTCAACCAGTTTGGTTCAGTGACAGATTAAAGTTCATTAAACTGGGAACTTAGTTGTCTGCCAGTTTACTGTAGACCTACAAGTGCAACTTACTCACAATCACTACATCATATCGTATCACACCTGGCTCATGGTCGCATACTCTGCTGCGTCCGCGCTTGGCGCCAGTATTCTGCTATCACTGGCTGCTGATGTTGCTGGTGATGCTGATGTCGTTGAGGGTTTAGTCTTGCAGGCGACAGCTCTTCGTCGGGCGTGTCGACGTCGGTAGTCGCCGCGTGAGAAGCTGTCTACGCACGCAGGGTGAATCGCCCAGTAATTACCTACAACACGCATCGACGATGACCACCACGTAAAAGGCACAAACAGTGATCTGTATGTCGAAGATGTTATACGACAATTTTACTATAGCTCTGCTATTTCCTTATAACATACTGTACAGTGTAGATGAATGAATATCATAAGTCCTGCAGACACTTTAGCATAAACTACTACTAAACTAGACTATAGCGGACATCGATGGGGATCCGGGATGCGTACAGCGCTCCCATGCAGATCCGGAACCCGTAGTTGCTGGAGGCTCGCTGCCACTTCCCCAAGAACCCTCGCGCTGTCGATTTTCGGCTTAGATTTTTGTCCAGTCTTCATGTCAGTGAGTGTGTCAATTTGCCCTTCAACTTGTGTTTCGTGCACACGAACACCGACCTTTGCCGTTAGCAGCTCGTCCGGCCTTGACAAAGCACTCGTTGAGACTGAGGTTATGCCGGATGCTGTTACGCCAGGCCGGCGTGCTTGCGTTGTAGCGTTCAGGATGCCAGCGCGTCAGTATCTTGTAGATGTCTCCCAGAACCAGCCGCTTCTCCGCAGACGACAGAATCGCCATCGAGATGAGCGCGATGTACGACTGGTGAGACGCTTTCGCGCCGGCGGCAAAGCTGGCCGGCAGACAGAGGTCACTTGACGCAGGTAAGCAAGCGCCAAAGCACGTGTCGTTTGCGCATATTTCGTTCATCGTTCGATCTAAACCACTGTCTGGAGTGGGATAAGTTGGTGATAAACGAACTTATACAACTCCAGACTGTGGTTTAAAAGATGCTTATTCCACGATCGTCGGCATTCGGTAGTCTACATCGTCCTTCGTTTAGTCACGCTTGACTGCACCCGTGAATTATCAGCCCGTTATACCACTGCAGACACAGTGCTAGTCTGCCAGAGATGCAGTAGGTTCTACAAGCGCGACCGTAAAATAAGCAGTGATCTATATGTACACACTACAATTATAACACGTAGCCTAAACCGCTTTGTGACATCAGTAATTCTTAGGCCTATTGATCATGAATGCACGTGCAAGTTTGTTAGCCGCGCTGCTGTAGGCCTATCACGTGATCTGCCATAGCGCGCCCGAGGTCGGTGCCTGTAGTCTACCTGTCTCATGCCGCCGACAACAATGGATCCATGAGGAAAAAGCAGGCCTATCGACACGATCGATCCTGTTCGTTATGTGAAGGCAAGGCTAGGCTATAGGCTAAGGACTATAAGGGCCTATTTGCATTTTCAGTCTATTTCATAAAATGCAGGTCCTAATAGGCTGGAATCGATGTGGAATTCGGAATAGTGGTTTCGAGAGAAAGTTGGAGAATGGGCGGAAATAAAAATTGGAATGAATTCATAATAATTGATTGAGCAGAGGAGATGGAAACAGTACGAAAAGCCCGGCTGAAATGTATTATCAGTGATCGCGATGATTTGTCTGAGCGTAAAAATCTGGTCACTGCATGAGCTTCCAAGTTCTTGGTCTGAATCCGGCTTGTTCTTGGCGCAAGTAGGCCTACGTCTCAACACTTTACCTTAATTTGCTTAGTACGATACTTGCTAACACTCTGCCTGGTACTAACAGCAGTTGATGCAGTAGCTTCTATCCCTATACCTGGTGGGCGCAGCTTGCGCCCAGTGAAAAATGGGGGGGAGTTTTGATAAAGTTGTAGATCAAAACTTCCCCTCTATTTTCACTGGGCAATCTACAACCTTAATAAAACTTTCCCCTTTTTACTTTCCTCTATTTCTCAATCTACACCCTTAACAAGGTTTCCTCCTTGGAGGGGAAGAAGCCCAAAATGGAGGGGAAAACTTGTGTCAGGAATTAGGTGGGAACCTCAGCCTAAAACTGGGGGAAGTTGCGCCCGATTTCGATTCCAGATTTGGGGGGATAGAAGTCACTGGTGTGATGCCCCACCAGTTGTTGAGTAAAATGAAATTAACTGAAAAGAAAAACACGAGTAACAGTTATCTCAAAAAGTCACACGTGTGATGTTGACGTATCACGTCACATTATCTTTCTTACAGCATGTACTAAAAATGTCCGCCTCCAGCATGAACGCAAGCGCGTACGTGTAGCAACAGTATTAAGGTGAGGTGGGCAAAACTACAG
>Ga0209671_1000114_pt1 | contig 37608 bp, 28 predicted proteins | sample WorMetHERISLAND2_2_FD_187401 | JGI IMG/M metagenome (GOLD analysis project Ga0209671, IMG submission 187401) | Marine gutless worms symbiont microbial communities from Max Planck institute for Marine Microbiology, Germany - Olavius geniculatus... | ecosystem: Host-associated > Annelida >...
CGTCGGGTACCCGCGGCAGCCCTACCCGTATCTGTGCACGATAGCCGCATGGTCATCATTGACCACCAATAGGAAAGTGCCTACGCCGAGTCAGATGGTCACGTGATCGATGACGTCACGTGACCCCAAAAGGTCAATGTTATGACGAAAACAATTGTGCTTGTTTTTTAGTGGGACACAGTGTATAAGCCTAATCACGTCTCAATCTGCGGCGGTTTGGCTGTTAGGCCTATTTTTTTCAGTCTTCACTAACCAGTGGCGTAGCCAACAGAGGGCAGCTCCCCAGTTCTCCAAACAGGACATAAGCACACCTTTTAACTGCACTAAACGTGAAAATAATTAGAACTCTTGCCACCAGATCTCATATCTTAAAGCCACAACGCATCAAAGTTTGGTCCAGTAACATCAGAGATTATGTGGCTAATGTTTACCCACCCTAAGTCAACAGTGCGCGTTTTGCGTATGCTAATGCATTTCAGTGCGGGCCACGTAACTTTGAAACCGGGGAAATTCCACCCCTTCCCCTGAAATTTCCCCCCAATCAGACTTAAGGCGCCGGGCGGACTCACGTTGGGCTTTGCCCCAAATTTCTAGTTCTCTATGGACAGATAGCAACTGCAAGGAAGCACAGGAATGTTTTCAGGCCCAAAAACATCGCAAACGTCGACGACGATGCTTATGTAAAACGTCGTAGTTTATTTATTCACATTCTTCATTTGCTGAAAGATGCTTAACAAAAAAAACACATGCACAAACTACGGACAGCTGCTGATGATGCAGGGGCTTTTACAGACGTACAAAACACACATCACACAATGGGCAGGCACCATTTATAGTGATCGAGTGGAGTGGAGACTGGGAGAGGGGGAGGGAACGACATGCTTCTAAGTGTCAAGTGACGATTGGGGAAGAAGGGGGCTTCTGTCTGCAGTGAGCTCCAGGCAGGGAAGGGTGCAGTCACACTGATGAAACACAAAGAGCTCCCCTTTCCTCCTACCTGCTCCCTCCATCCATCACCTTTTCTTCCTTCTGGACCCTGTTTTACCTCCCCATACCACAAGGCAATGAAAGGTCTGATGAATGCTGTCCTAGCCAATGGGCCCCGGCAGAGTCAAACCGACAAACATATTTCATCTATACACAGGTTGGCTCAGAAAAAGCAGAATATGTATGCTTTACATAGATAACAAATCAAGCAATCGGCAATTGGCCTCGATCATGGCAGTGAAGATTGGTTGGTAAGCACATTTTATTGCACTTGTTCACAATAAAATTAAAAACTATATCGTGGGGAAATCATCAAGACACCAAGCATAAAACATGCACGACCTGGACTGCGAAGATAACAAACTGAACGTATTTGGAGGTGAATTCATTGATGCCCACTGCACAGGCGCCACCCCCTGGTCATTAATGTGTAGGCCTACATGTGTAAAAAAAATACAAGCACGAGTCAACACTTGGATCAAGTTTCTTTAGCACGAGCTGCCAAGCCTTCGACACTCTGCAATACAATGTCAGCAACTTACTGATATGAAACGACATTTGAGCAACTTTGATCAGGCACGTCCATCCCCCCTCAGCACCAGGAAACAACCTTTCCTCTTACCAACCCCTATTGGGGTTCGTGCAATGGTTGATGAAACGATTTTTCACATCCTGCTTTTACCTGTTAATGGAGTGGATGCCCTTGACTGATACGTTCACAAAGGACTGGTAGCTGCAAGATGCAGCAAAATGTCACCTAGGTATGCAATATATGAACCTCAGAGTAATCCACATGATCCATTTAATTATAAAAGTACCGGTGGTGAACTCCAGCTATTTGCCAGAAAAACTGATACTATACAACCACGTCAATTATATCAACCCCAAAACTGACAGCAGTTGCAGCTTCTGCCTAGCTGAATTTACGAAAAAGGCCCATGAAACAATGAGTGATAAGCAGGAAGCGGAAAAAACGTGGAATGGGAGAGAAATCAAAGCAGATGGCCAAGTTGAGTTGCAGCTCAAGGGCAGCAGCAGCGTGGGTTAAAAAGGCAAGGCAGGAAGTGGCAATCTTCTGACAGATAATGCAGATTTCCAACAGGGTGCTCAAAATTCTAATTCTGCCCCTAAAATTTCCCCAACACTTCACATTTTTCGACAAAAATTTTCGAACTAGTGATCATAAGGTTGCTGGTTTGACTCCAGGTAATAACCCTGGCCAAGTTGTTCACACACATGCACCTCTGTTCACCAGGAAGTATAATGTGGTACCAGTCAAAGGGCCACGATGCTCTGCAGCTGGGAAAGTAACCGTAGGTCCTAAGTCTGGCGTCACACTGGCCAAGCATCACGGACTCAGTGGTCTATCCACCTACAGGCTCAACGGCTACAGAAAGGGAGATTAGCACCCCACCTACACCCATGTGGGATATGGCACCCTTTACCTTACAGCCAAGGTCCACTATAACCAAAGGCTACCATAGCCAAGATCAGCCAAAGGCAAAGATGCAATTTATCCTTATTCCTAACCCAATCAGTAACCATAACCCTAACCATTACCCTAACCTATCCCTAACCCTTGCGCTGTTTGGACTAATGCCCCTTTGGAGTAATGAACTGTTGTAACCCAATTTTAGCTGCAAAACAAACTGACCTTAAATTGTGTTCAGATGTTGTGGAAACTGTTTGTACGAGACAAATCAAAGCAGTGGACTCCAGTCTTGTTGCAATGAGTTTTGTGGGCACTGTTTGACACGTAAACCAGTAGCATCATGACTTGAAAAGACTGCAGTAGGGACTAAGGAGGGAGGAAGAAAGTTGCACTTTTCCAAAACACAGCTGCAAACTTGGATATGGGTGCTAAAAATTTCAATTTTGTCATTAAAATCCCCAATTTTCAGCTCAAAATTGTTACTTTTGGATGCCAAAAATTTTCAAACAAAAGAAAATTCAGCAGGGCTAAAATTTATAGGGGCAACTGCAAGTTCTACCCCTGCCACGACGCCACCGACACCGTGAAGCAATGATGTAACGATTTCTTGCACACTTAGTATATCTTTTATCATGGTTCACAATCAGATGTAAGTGGCGATGGCGAATAAATACCGTAGCTGCCAGTCTAGTTAGGTCTGCGGCTCAAGCTGATCGGCTTGGTCCAAAAGTTGACGGCTGCTCGGTGCTCGTGCTACATTGGGCAGATGAACTGGGTGAACTATCGCGGTGACAGTGCCATGATGATAGCAGGATAAACACACACTGTTGTGCAGTGGCGAAGACAAGGGGGAGGGGCAGGCCCCCTCAACTCCCCGAATAAAACAAGCACACGTTTAAACTGTACTAAAATTGTGAATTTGGTCAGTTTATTCTCAGGAAAATAATTAAAACTGTTGTCACCAAATCTCATATTTTAAAGCTAAAATGCACCAAATTTGATTTTGGCTGGGCCTTTGTCACAGAGAGCGCTCCCTCAGATCCTCTAGCTAGATTTAGGAGTCCTACTTCTAAGGGGGAGGGAAAGGAAAAAAAGAAGGAAAAAGAAAGGGAGGGTACGGGTAAGGAGAGGAAGGGAAGAGAGGGCCAAAAGAGAATGAAAAGGGAAGGAAAGGAGAGGAGGAGGGAGACAAGGCCCCCCTCAATCGACATGCCACTGCTGTTCTGGCAGTCATCATTGTTATTATAAATACAGATTGATAAGATGGGGTAATCCATTGACGTGGCAGGCAGCAGTCAGCTAGTTCAGTCTATGTACGGACTAGCCGGCAGTGGCTACGTGGGACAGCTGTGGTGCTGATGAGGGTGCTGGTGTGATGATTTCTTGCGTGGAAAGATGTCTTTGATGTTGAGGGCGACTCGCGGTCGTTCCTGCTTCGGTGTCTGACATGACGTCTGACAGAAACTGTACACCGAACACAAAAAAGGTAAAGGTAAAGTCCAATGCTTGCCATAGTGCTTCTTACATGAGACAAACTCATGGCCAGAAGCGCTGTGACAATCTTGGAAGTGGCAGCTGACTGGCATGAGCTAATAATACAGCAGCATACTATGTCGCCATCCACTGCCCAGTGCCCATGTTAGCAAACAAATGGATCTGCAGTGCAGCCAGCAGACATACCACCATCCCAATCAGCCACAATAGGCCTTCACCACACAGCCCATAAGTGACTACTCATTTCCCATCCCACAGAGGGTAGGAGGCTAAGTTGACCTGACTCGGAATGCACTGCAAAGTAGACACCATGACCAGCATTTAGTAAGTGACAGCCACTTTCTCCGAAGTATGTAACTGGATAAAACAAACAGTAAGTCCTACTAACGCTAATATAGACCTGTTGTCATCTCGGTGCATTTGTGATAGTTGCTAGTTGAATAAGTTAGTAAATGAAAACATGAATATTTCTTGGACAATCACAACTGTTAGTTTTAACCAAAATTAGTGACTAATTAGTCCTTAAATTATGAACAGTTACTACTGAATCTTTTAATCGTTACCAGCTGTAGTAAAAAATGGTAAAAAAATATTTTTAACAAGCTCACAGCTTAGGAGACTGGTGCTCTACGCAAGTCGTGATGGTTATTGCAACTTACTGTGTAGCCACAATACCGCACGATTGGCACATCATAGTTCATTATGACTCTTCAAGGTTATCCTAGGTCAATGAAAGCATGACAGGACTCATGTGACTGGTGTGCATACTGCTGGCAGCTGCAGCAACGCCTGTCCTGTACAAGTTTACTTTGGCTGCCTTTAATTGTGGGCGACTTTATGGTTCAAAGCAAACACTACAATGACAGTATTAACATGGCGATCTATGCCACCAGTCTTTCTCATGCCCAGTACTTGTTTAAATGCCAGAGCAACAAATGTATACTTCAGCTGACTGTCCTGTGATTGTTGTGCCTGTATTAATCGCAGCACTACAAAACTGCATGTACTCGAACTCATCTCTATATCCGACACAGTAGTCCACAGGTCTGCCATCGCCACTATTAAGCCTATTAACCATGTGACGCTGGGATTTCCCACCACCACGCAGCAGCAGCAGCACTGACTCAACCCGGTCGAGCCAATACTGCTGCTGCTGCTGCTGTCGCTGTGCCAGTTTTTTTAATCGACCCAATACACTGCAGTGTCCATGGAGACACACACAGACACACGCTCTATTGCAATAGCACCTGCCTGATTTTTAGGATAGCTTAGTGCCAAGTGCGCGCCAGTCAAAAGTTTAAATGCAGCTTGGAGAAAAACAGAAAAATGTTTGTCAATACTGAATACTAAACACGATCCACACTTTACATCACATACTGACTAAATCCAATGCGTTGGGGATACTTTATTGCTGACTGTACTAACAGGCATGCTCAAGGCACAATCTGTGATCTATCTGTCGTCTGTGCCATGTACTGTGGCTATATGGTATGTCATAGGGGGTCGGCAACGGTACCGATGGATAGAGTGATAATGAGTTCCTATAGGCTGTCAACAGTAACCATGTTGCCATCTCCAGTGGTTTTGCCGCAATTTTCGATGCAAAGTTTCTGCCTGTATCCATCATCGATGCGTGCCGATTTTAGCATCCGACAGCAGTGTTAACATAGCGCGTATGGAGCCAAAGTCATCACTGGGAAATTGTTTTCTCTCCGTGACCAGCAGTCAGATGCTGGCCTTCGAACATAGACAGTACAGTCTCTCCCTTCTAGCGACAACTGGGCCTCTTGTCTTTCATGTTCATTACATGTAAATGGCAGAACACTGGTATGATAGCTACTGACCGTTTGAACTCTTCGATCTCGCGATCGAAGTCATCAAACTCACAGCGACCGGCCTCATCACTTGGCAGGAACACATCATCTGATCACACAAAATACATGCACCAATGCGTTTCATCAACTCTGCACAATCTCTGTTGTTAGTGGACCAAAGTTCATCAATTTCTTTGCTTTTAGCTGACCATACTTAAGTAACAATCAAGCTATTGGTATGGTTGTCAACTGCCCGTCTGTCTGTCCGTAACGGACGTATTGTGGCTAAGCGTTAGGTCATAGAGGAAAACTTTTTACAGGAATAATTAGCCTTGTGCCTTAAACTTAGGCATGCAAAATTTCAGTCTTCTAGTGCAAGGGAAACATTTTCAAATTTGAAGGGGATAGAAAAAATGTGCGTTTTCAATGAAAAACTAGCCATATTTTGAAAACGATGAAAGATAGGGCCAAGGTTACTATTAATCACTAATAAAAAGTGGCATACGCAATGTCAGACAAGATGAAAATCATTGAGCCTTGGGCCATGGGGGGAAACTGTTTGCACGAATAAAAAGCCATGTATCGTGGCTCTCAGCAAGCAAAGTTTCAGTGATCTGGTGCAAAGGGAACATAGGGGATAGAGAAAATGTGTTTTTCACTGTAAAGCTGGCAATATCTCAGAAATGGAGAGCGGAAGGGCCAAAGTTACTATTAATCACCAATAGGAAGTAGCATATGCCCTTTCAGATTAGATGGAAATCATCAACCTTGGACGGCCTTAAAGGTCGGTATGCGCTATTGTGGATAAACAATGAGAGATAGGGCCTAGGTTGCAATTAATCACTAATAGAAAGTCGCATATTGGCTTTCAAATGACATGAAAATCATTGACCTTGAATGACCATGAAGGTCAGTACTGCAATAGAAAATGTATAGCCTATGGCCCTATAATGCGTCTTCCCTAGCAACAGCTGGGCTTTCTTGTACTCCATTGGTTACGTGGCCAATTTAGATTTTGGTTGCATGGACATTATGGACTATTATGCTCATTTTCTTTGTGGCCACCAAAACAGTTTTGCCGTCAAATGAGACAAACTGCCAGCTCAGAGAAATTAGATGACCAGAGCAACAAGAAATTTGAGCTAATGCTCACGAGACACGCGAAAGCCTATATCAGTTCCAGTTCAGTAGTTTAGCTGAAAATTGGGGTGTTCACGCTAAGTTAATATACAAATACCAAATTCTCTATCTGGATCGCACAACGATAGTTCCGTGGCGCCACCTTGTGAATGATATAGACTTGTGTTGCAGCCCAAAATCACCAAAAAAAATCCATAAAACCCCCTATTTTGGCGTTCAAAATCATTGAAGGTCATTAAATTCGGCGCCAATCACGAGCCAGTGTACGACTTCCTATTAGTGATTAATAGTAACTTTAATTAGGCCCTATCTCACATCGATACTGAGATACAGCGACTTATTGGCCAAAAATCGCAAATTTTGCCCACCCCCTCTCATTTAGCACCCTCGTTCGAGGTGACCCCCTTCGAAGTTATGGAAAAGCTTTACGGTTCCTGAAACTAGAGTCTTCCGGGCAGCCAATAGTGAAGATTTGGTGATCCTAGCTTGCACCGTTTTTGACTGATCCACCCGTGTGACAGACGGACAGACAGACAGACGGACGGACAGAATTGCAATGGCTAAGACGCGCTTTGCAGGAAATGAGAAAGCGGATGCACTTGCTAAACAGGCCTCCGCCTCTTATTTCACTGGTCCTGAACCATCTGTTAGTATTAGTGTATCTACCATCTACAGTTCTATTAATGAATGGACTGTACATGAACAAAACAGAATGTGGCAAGAACTATCTGGATGCAGGCAGGCTAAGTACTTCTTGCACGGATTTGTCTCTTCACGAGCTCAGTACGCTCGCAGACTTTCCAGGAAGGATTTACGGATTTTAGTTGGTATACTTACTGGTCATGCAGACTTCAATTGACACCTATTTATTATGGGTGTAAGTCAGGTTTCCAAATGCCCTCTCTGTCAAGAAGATGAGGATACATCTTTACATTTCATTGCCCAGTGCAGTGCTTTAATGCTTCTCCGTAAGAATATCCTTGGAGACTATACTATTTCGTTAGACGCCTTGAGCGATATCCATTGGTTTCTTCTCTTAAAGTCTGCGAAAGCTTCTAAGAGGTTCTGTCGACCTTGAGGCCTGTCGGGGTTGCGCACTGGGCCCATGAAGTGGCCTCAGCGCTGGGTGGCCGCTTTTGTGGTCACCCTCCCCGCAGGTAAAAGTAAAAGTAAAGGTAAAGGACGCGCTTTGCATGCCTAAGTTTAAAGCACAGGGCTAAACGTAAAAATCACAACTGACCATAGCTCTCAAACCTCTGCTGAAAGTGGTGCTGCCACCTGGCGAATATAAAAGAGTCTCAGTTTCTCTTGCGTCACACCCAACCTCTCCAAAAATGTCATCAAAATACATTCAAAACTGTTTCTAGTTATCTTCGATAGTACAAAGAGACTCGAACAATAACGAAACAGTTACAACAGAAGAGGCAGAAACTGGAAACGTACCGAGTGGCAGCTCAAGAGGCAAATCGGCAGGCTGTTTCTTCTGATGTTGTTTCACATTTGACTTCAGCACACACGAATCCACGCACAGACAGACAGAGACAATCAGACAGAAAGACGAACACACGCGCACAAGCAAAACATATGTCAGTAGTAGAAAATCATGAAAACACGGAAATCATGGAAGCCGTGATTTTCGTCAAATGCCGTGAATTTGCCAAAATGCCGTGTTTTTAGCCAAAATGTCTTGACTTTACCGTTTTTAGCGTTTTTTAACAATAATTTTTCGTTTTTAATCAACATAAATGGTGCGACTTTAACACAAAAAAATTTATTTTTTCTATTGCTGCCAAAGTCCGTATGCTTTGTTACTTACTGGCTCAATATGCGACTGTGACGAACGTCATTTGTAATAATTTGTATTTTAATGCTTTGCAACGACAAAATTTAACAAACGAAAACTTTGCACTACATGTAATGATGGTCGTCAATGCTAGATGTTGGGTTTTATAGACTTTATAATGGTTTTTTGGGCCCGTAATTTTATGCCGTGATTTTTGCCATTTTCACAAAAGTTTGTCGTGTTTTTTGCTAATTTTTGCCATGATTTTCTACTGTCCCTAGTCAGTATCCACAGTCTCTTCTGAATGTTCTTAATAATTTTTAAAATGCTCCTATCTTCAGCTACTTTCTTTAGAAAGATCGGCATACAAGCCATTTTCTATCAAGTTGTCCATCATCAGCGGCTCAGTATCCGTCTAACTTCCCCTTGTTGTCTTTTTGCCTGACAATGCGAGATCAAGTGGCAGGGGCTGAAACAGCGAGAACTGAAAACTCGGCACCAGATAGCAGACGTGGACATTGCGAGACCTGACAAATGCAGCAGCAGATCAAGCAAAGGTGTCTGAGCACTTTTGAGCAGAGTAGTTCCAGGGTTGGTTACTTGTCATGTTTCACGATGTCCACCCTCCACCATTGTCCGGTCTTGCGATGTCAGTTCATGCAGGTTTTGTGATGTTAGGTGTCCCCACTATGGTCCGCCACCTTGACACGGTAGTAGGGCTTAGTGCTCCAAATACCTGAAAGATTGTTAAAATCCACAAGATAGGAGCCAACAAAGTGCCAACCAGAATTTGTTAGAGCAGAAGTGCAACGCATTACCAGTGCTAATGTACTGGTTAATCTCTGGCTTTCATGCTGATTTCGGCTTCACAGCTGTCTACGGCTTCACAGCCATTTATCTCCGACTTCACGGCCATTCACAACTTTATAGCCTGTAACCTTATGGTTATGTTCAAGGATGTGCATTGGGCCAAACTGATACGGCCTCAGCTCTGGGCAGTCTGTCCACCCCAGACGTGAGATACAGAAGGTAAGGATGTCAGGTATCGCATTTTCAGTCACCCTCCTCCCTTCCATCCACATTAACACATAAAACCGAGAAGCAGCTGGTACCTGAGTGTGTCTCGGTGACGGACTAGATGAGATCTTGACATTGTTGTTGTCGCTGGCAGTGGCTGATGTTGTCAACCCCGATCCACTCGTTGTCACTGTTGTTGTTGATAATGCTGTGGTAGTCTTCTGTTTTGTCGATGATGAACTACGGTCATCTCTGTCCACGTGCTTGTTGGCCAGCTTCGGCATGGACTGGGCGCGACTGCACGACTCCTTTGATCAGCCAACCATACAATAAATAAGTAAATAAATATGTGAATAAATAAATAAATCTATCAATCAATCAATCAATCAACCAACTAACCAACCAACTAAAAACCAAACACCCAACCAACCAGACAGACAGACAAACAAACAAGCAATCCATCAGTGACTCAGTTAATCAATCAAATAATGAATCATACTTCTGAAGTGGTCCCACAGACTGCACTAATACGCCAGTTCCTGTTTTTTGTTCTTAGACTAGACAAGTCCAAGGCAGATATTAGCACAACCCTTTTTGCTTTGAACATGTACATATACTTGCATGTGATGATGTGTGCACTGCAATTATGCTTTTTGGAATGAATGAACACACGAATGAACAAATAAAAAAAAAGATAAAGTGGGCTGTGACCTACATATGATGCAGGTCACTGAGCCTGTAGACCACTGAGTCCGTGATGTACACCAGACCTTCCCAGCCTTGGTAAAAAAAGGTAAAGGGAGCCATGCCCCAGCTGGGGCATAAGCGGGGTGCTCATCTCCCACTCGCGGCCGTTGAGCCCGTAGGTGGATAAACCACTTGAGTCCGTGACGCATGGCCAGTGCGACGCCAGACCTACGGTTACCTTCCCAGCCTCAGGGCATCACTTTGACCGGTACCAAATTATAATACTGCTTGGTGACAGAGGCACATGTGTGTGAACAACTTGCCTAAGGTCGTTACCCGGCAGTGTCCTGGTGCGGAGTCGAACCTGCGCCCCTGAGTGACCTCAGGATTACAAGTCCGGCATGTTACCGTTAGACTACCGAGCCACACATCCAGCCTAGCTTCCCAGCCTTGGCCAGTACTAAATTATACTGCTTGGTGATTGGAGGCACATGTGTGAACAACTTGTCCAGAGTTAAATGATAACAAACCAGGCAAGAGACAAACTCAACCTCATGATCTTAAATTTGACGCCCTAATCACTGAGACACCAAGCCACCCAAGGAAGAAAGAAACGAACAAATAAAAGTGAATAACCTTCATCAGTACTGCACCTCCACGATTAAAAAAAACAACCACAATGGCTTTCAAATGACTGTACATTAACTACTGCACTTTTGTTCCTCAAATGTCATCATCATATAAATGTAAGACACAGATACTTCTTCCTTACAACTCTCATACAGTTATTTAACACAATCATTTTACAATGTAATTCCAGTGTCTGCTTTTTGCATTAAAGCAATATGGGAAGGGAGCAAATTTCAGTGAGGTAAAAAATAAGTGCAATAACCATTCTAATGTCATCGTTACACTGTAAAAAGTTTGTCGGCCTGACTTTGGGGTACACCTCTGACTCATATCAATGCAAATGCAGCCTAAAGTGCATACAGACCGACATAACTAAACAGAATTGAACTAAACTGAACTGACGAGGTTTAGTTTTCGACAAACTGATTGACAGGCAAGCATTAATGCATTACAGTAGGCATCAAGTAATGGCGTCGGTGACTATGTGAGTAGTGCATGTATACATCAACCAATGACTACCAATGGGCATGCCCTGCTTGCCTATTGGTCAGTTCGTCAAAAAATGAACCATGTCAGTTCAATTCTGTTACGTCATTCTATAGGCGCTTTTACCTCTGTGGGAGGATGTGGCTGTGAGTGGGGGGTATTAAACAGGTTCAATAACCATCCCAACATGACTGTTACTCCGTAAAAAGTTTACCAGGCCCGACTTTTGGCATACGCCCATCCAGGCTCACTTATATTAACGTGAACGCAGCTCTGCCTAACCTTGGTGAGAGCCTGTGGTCGGCTGGCTGGTGACTGGCTGGCTGTGAGTCGTTCGGTGCGGGTAGCCTCGCTGCGGGTGGTCTTGCCGGCGCCGGTGCTTGCATGCTCGCAGGCTGCTGCAGCTGCTACTGCCGTGTTGGTTATCTTTGAACGTTTGCACAGCTGAGCAATCAATTCGTCTTCCGACAGCTTGCTTCTATCCACCTTTGATGTAAACGTGCCGTCATCTAGCAAAACGATACGAAGCACAGGGTTCCCACTTTCCTGGACAAAAATCTCCACAACTTTCCAGGACTGTCAAAAATGTTTTCCGTGATATTCTCGGAGCTCGAAAACGGGTAAATATAAAAACAAATGCATGCAAAAGTGCTGTATACGATGCTGCAGTGCAGTATAAAACGCTATATATTTCAAAATTTCTCATATCACTGCATTTCAGCAATTAAGTGCTATGCTACACTACTAGACTTATGCTCGCGCTACACATTGTTCATTCTGAACCCCTAGAAATCAATCAACTATCCAGGCTTTTCATTTTCCAGGACTTTCCACGACATTAGGCTTTAACTTCCAAAACTTTCCGAGACCAAATTTACTTTTTGGGACTTTCCAGGTTTTGAAAGATCAAGAAAAAAATTCCAGGACTTTCCACTTGGCATGGGAACCCTGCAAACATTTGTCAGCTTAACCTTTAGACGCAAACACAGACACTGATGTATTTCCACAAATGCAACACTGGACTGTAACAAGATGGAGGGGAAAGGGGTTGAATAACATCTATGGGAACAAGGAAACAGTGCACAAAAATAACTGAAAAGCTGAGTAATTAGTAGCATCGTTTGTGCGTTGATGGTAAATAATATCCTAAGGCCTGATGTTCAGAAATTATAAGAAATGATACAATAAAATGACAATAAATAGGAAACTTTATTATTACAATACCACATGCTAGGCCTAAGTCGAATTTCATTCAACTCCGCTGTTGAACTTGTTAATGTCATGAAAATTTCTGATGCAATGTTAAGCTTAAACTTCAAAATAGCATAGTTGCAAGCCCGTTGTGGATAATGACTATGGTCTGCTCGCTACTATTACTACTACTACTAATATTGTTATTGTTGTAGCAGTAGTTCCTACCAGTTAGTGTGGATGCACTGTTAGTGGTTGTCTTCCTACTGTGACCGGGTGCCGAATGTGTGGTGCAACCTGACAGTGCTGATGACATCTGATGATGTTCACCAATGATGTTATGATAAAGGTTGCTATTGCTTGTACTGCTGCTGCTGACGCCATTCTTCATTATAGCACCATCAGTCACTGCTGCTGCTACTGTGAGCTTTGATGACGTTTCCTTCCCCTGACACATTAATAGATGGTAATAATAATAAACAGACCAACAGACAGACGAATGCCTCAACGATAGCTAAGATGCATAAAACATTACATGCTGTCGTGAGTAATAACTGATCAAAATGCAGCCTTTAATTACTAATCTGCTGCTGTTTTGGTGTCAAATTGTTGCTGACTTCTTCAAGTGAGTCGCAAAGCGATACACATCACAAGAACAACAAGACAAGTTGATGAACCGAGACACAAGCGGTCACGCTATCAACTTCATCACATCCCAGTACTATTCCAAACATAGCACCAAATAACAAACAGCTTTCCTTGAAACATAACCGTTTCCTAACAATACCGACAAATGAGCTGGTAGGTCATTATTAGTCCATGAGCTAGAATGAAGCCACTATGAGTTTGTGATAGATGTATGGGAAGCCACGAAGAGATCCACAGCAAAATTCTAGAAAACCACATTTATATTACGTGGCAGTCGGCAGTAAGCTACCAACCTTGCGACATTTCTGCTTGGTCTTGTGCTTAGCACTGCCACCAGTCGTGGACGTAGCCACCACCGAGTCGCCCTCGACACCGTTGATAAACCTCATTATCTCTTCCACCTCTCTGTCGTTCAGCCCCGGCGTTGTCGCCGCCGCCGCCGCTGCTGCCGATGTTGACATAGTACTGACTGCAGCTGATGCCGTCGCATGATTGGTCGGTCGGGGGGATTCCGACGCTGGTGACTGATTCTCCGATCCACCACCAGATTCACTCTGCTTGCTTTTCTCCTTCTACATCAGAAAAATGGCCACAATGGAACGACAGGCCCATGGTGAAAAGAAAGGGAAAGATGGGAAGCTTCCCCAGGTCCCAGGACGTTTGGGGGGGGGCACCATCACTCAAAAAATACGTTACACGTCTGACTGCAGAACTGACCATGTGAATTGAGCTTAAGTCAGTTATCAATTATTTTGCGACAATTTTCAACAAATCTATTTCTTGAATGAATGAATGTATTTAGTATGCTAGCCCGCTCCTGAGACACCCATGAGAATGTTTCCCAAGCCTCGCTGTGGCCCTTGTCAGGCCTGGAACTCTGCAAAGAAAAATAGCCCTCTACGGGACTTAGGCTGACTCCTCAACTTCTAATTTTCTTCCAAGTTCAAAGTCACACAGTACTACAACAAGTTCCTATTCGGAGGTAATCTTGGTCTATCTAAACCCGTTTTGTCGCAATTCACTCTTTCGCAGCCGAAAATCCCCCAAAATCACTAAAAACCCTTATTTTAGGGTTCAAGGTCATTCAACGTCATCACTGTTGATACTATTTAAAACATGTCATTAGTGCTTGTTATGATAAGCAACATGTTTGTGCCTATCTGCAACCGTTTTCACAATAGACAAGCCAATAGCAAAAAAATAACCACTTTCAGGAGGGTACAGCTATTTGACACACGCTTGTGCAGATATCATTAAACGTAGAGAGTCGGGACTTGGACTGCTGTAATCTACATTCAATGGCGAAAATTTCATGCATAGGTTGTCTTGGTCTATCTCCTACCATTTCGGCGCAATTCACTCTTGAAATGTGCATCACAGCCCGAAATCGCGAAAAAATTCACCAAAACCCCTTATTATGGGGATTCAAGCTCATTGATGTTGACAGTCCTAAGAAGCTCGTAGCCAGCATGTCTGTGCTTATCTGCAACCATTTTCACGCTAGACGAGCCAATACCGGCAAAGTAACATCTTTTTAGAGGGGGTGTCCCTCGTTCGCCCCCTCGTTTGTGGGAACCCCTTGACCCAGGGGCATGAAATTTTGTCCTGAAATACTAGAAACTCTAGGCTATCATATGGTGAAAACCCGAAGTCTCTGTCTCACCTGAGCTTGGAACGGTACCAAGACATGACACCAGGACTGACAGACGGACGGGCAGAATTACCGTAGCTAATATGCACTATAGCTATATGACCTTACTGCTCCATGCTCACAGACCTGAGTACTGAGAGGTATTATCAGCAACACTTGAAATGCTTCTGCTCCAAAATTCCGATACAACAGCTCGCTTCGAACATCACAGAAGTGTAAACAGGATGTCCAGCCTCCAGAAACTATGAAATTCCCTAACATTTCCCTACACAATTCATGGCACTCCTGACCACTTCAACTGGTACTTAACTAGAGTAACCTAACACTAGTACAAACTGAATTACAGCATACATATAAATATTACAAACTAAAAAATAAGCAAGCAGGCAACACGGAGTACTAAGTGAGTGATGATACTAAGCATGGTAACGCAATTTTTAGTCAAGTTTTTGGGCAATTTTCCCTGACCAGATTTTCCCCAACAATTCCCTGATTTTTACCGAAATCACTGACATTTCCCTGACATCTCTGAAATTTCCAGTCATTTCCAGGCTTTCCAGACAAGTGGTTACCCTGTGTAAAAAAGCGAAAAATAGTTAACCCGTTTCTGCAGTCGTGCACGAAGACGGTCGCGAGCTTCAGTGTAATTGCGACTCAGTGGCAGCGTAGACTGCTGCTGAACACATGTACATAGATCACAGTCAGTCAGTCAGCCAATGCAAAAGCATGTACAGAGCAACGTAACTGAACTAAGCTGAACTGACACGGTTTAGTTTTTGACGAACTGACCAATGGGCAAGCAGGGCAAGCTAACAGATCATTGGCTGACGCGTAAATGAGTGCAGTCACGTAGGCCACTGATGCTGACGGACTGTGCCTCTTGTAATACATTACTGCTTGCTCACTGATCAGTTTCGTCAAAAACTAAACCATGTCAGTTCACTAACATTGCACTGTAATGTACTTTAAATGTTTGATGATGCTGAAATGTGAAATGACTTTATGGCGCTGGCAGCCGCCAGATGAAGCGCATTATGTAATCGTCGGCGGTCGTGTTACCTTGGCGCGCAGTAGTGACCAAACTCTTGCGTGCATTCATTTCACTAGCAAAGTAACCCGCCCGTAAGGTGAGTACTTTGCTTGTGAAATCAAACAGCGAACCAACACCAAAAATTGGGGTGAAGGACAACCCTCACCTGGAAGGAATTGAGGCCAAATTTCAGCGAGGGACATTTATAATGTTGACATTTGGTTGGCCTATTGGACTACACAGGCTGCATGATGATTGGCATATGTGACAATTATCGTACTTTCATTCACTAGGCGGTGCCACCAGTCAGACTTACTGCAGCAGGCGACCACACGTTTAGCCCTGCCTCTAATTTCTAGTTTACTAAGCTCTACTAATCATTATCTGTCATCAGAAAGAGAAAAGAAACAGAGAACTAACTGACCGACATGTGTCCGAAAAACTCGCAGTGCCAACATTCACAAAACTTGCCACCATCCTTCTTATCCCCCGCACCACCCCCGCCACTGCCACCTCCAGCTGGCGTGTTGTTACCGCGAGACGACGCTGACCTCTTGTCAGCAGTAGAACCACCGGCAGTGCCATCATTAGTACCAGCAGTCGATGGATGATGATCAGAGTGCAGTCTGTCTGTACACTGTGGCACAGACAATCGCAATGCATAGTAGTAGCAGATTAGTATTATTAGTAGTAGCAGCAGTCGTTGTTGTTGTACAACTATCACTATCGCTGCTATAGCTTGTCTGTATGCTGTGGTATGCACAATCACAGTGCATAGTAGTAGTAGTAGTTGTTGTAGTAGTAAAACTGTCACTAGTAGTAGTGTATAGACGATCAGAGTGTAGCTTGTCCGTACACTGTGGTACACACAATCACAGCAGTAGTAGTGATGGTGTAGTAGCAACAGAATTTGGTGAACTGGGTGAGTGATTAGGGTTTAACGTCCCACCCGACACAGTATAGGTGATTTCGGGGACGGCCTTTTCAGGCAGAATGCACATAAACACATAATAACGGAACAGTAAGTTTGTCCTTTACAGAAACACAAAACACAAGAACCTAAAATTGTACGAACTCCATTATACACGTGCATATGAAATTAACATAATGGTAGTTCTAATAATCTTCCCTGTTATCCTCCAGACAGTCATCAATCTTATAATGCTGTCTATTGGAGGACAGGGGCTGTCACTAGTGCCGGCTGCTGTAGCTTGTCTCGGTATGCTATGGTACACACAATCATAGTGCCGCTGCTACTTACTTCTACCACTTTCAAATTCACAGTTCTACCATCCGTTTTATTGCAGCTACAGTGTTGATCCTACACACATAAGTTTTATTTCTGTCAGCGGTCACTACTCACTCACTTACAATTACTCACTTACAATTAGGGACAGTTTCTCATTCTGTTAGTTAACAGTTTCATCAGCTAATGACCACCGCCACCACTGATACGTTCACCTGTGTTAAGTCGCAGGTAAACCATGTGATCTCATATGGCAGATGATGCTCTGTAGCTCTGGGATGGGTTTGCACAAACAGCTACACACATGTTTAAACACCACCACCATTACCACAAAGGCTGTACAAAATAGCACATTTTATTATTTGGCTGTGTGTTCGGCCTACTATTTGAACCAAAAAGAATAGCAATAGAATGCTCAGCACAGCTCTAAATACCACACACCTGAGTGAGCTTGCATTGTGGTCCTCCAGCACAAGACGTTGACTTGGATCGACCAACCATGTCCACGAGTAATTTAGCCGCAGCTGCGTTAGCATTGCTGATGGACGATGGCGACTGCTTAGCTGCCGCTGCTGCCTTACACGGTGCTGCTGCTGCTGCTGCTTTGCACGATGGTGTTGTCGGTGGCTTCACGACTGATTTAACAGCCTGCACTGCTGCACGGCATGGTGACGCCCGCGGTCGCTCTGACTTACTTGATGACGTCGTTGACGTGGCACAATCTAGGTTTTTCTGTGCCACGGAGAAAGTCGAGTCGCACAGTGGCAACGAGGAACAGCCCTTTGTCTTGGCACAATCTGGTGGGTTTTTCGAAGCGGTGGTTGACGCTGACGATAAAGTTGTACGTGCAGTTGTCATCGGCATAGCTTTGGACCCCGCTACAACTTTACTGGAGCAACTTTCAGTGGTAGAATCTACGTTTTTATAACCAGAGGTAAATTTCTGTGCCGGGGAAGAACATGTTTCTGTGGCATGATCTATGTTTTTCTGCACAGAATCAACATCGACAGAAACAGTCGAGAGCTGTGCAGAAAAGCAGTCATTCGTCTTGTCATCATCCCGTGGTTTAGATCCCGCAGCTTCAGTTGCTGACTTCGTACCACCCGTTTTGTTGTCAGTGGATGTCATGTTAATGGCACTGGATACAGACACATGACTGGCTGCCAGAGAATCAGACTGCTTGGACACAGCTGTCAGTACGTCTATCCTACTCTCTGCTGTCGTGCCATCAGCAGCACTCCTAAGTGTCTCTTCGTTGGCTTTTTTGTCACCCAACTCAGCAAAGCAATTTAGGTTTGTCCGAGCATCATCCACAGAACAAGTAGAGTCTTTCAGCAGCAAACAATTTTCGGCATCATATTCGGTGTTTTTCTGGGTATTTCTGTCAGTGGCAGTTGGGTGCAGTTCGGCAGCGCAGTCTGACCATATTTCTTCCTGGTCTGAAGCTGACTGGTGTTCGTTTAACTCTACATCTTCATCTACTCCATCTTTGACTGCATCCGATGTCAAATTATCCATCGTACTTTCACTCTCTGCAAACACAAATATGCAACTACAGATATCTAGGGCTGCAGAAGATCCAGAGTGTTCAGATCTGGATCCAGACTGGATTTACAGACTTTGGATCCAGACGGATCGCGATCCGTGCTCACTAGTTGCTTACTAATCGTCATCATTATTCGTGAATTCTGGATACAGAATACTGAATCCTCTATATCCAGATAGAGATGGAGCTCTTCCTTGTGGCAGAAAAAAAGGCTGATTTGACAACAATCCTGATTCCAACATCTGAACATTAGTGGCTGAAACACGCATATCCAGAATATGGCCAGTGCCTTTAAGTCAAAGTGGCCAGAGTTTGGACAATTTGAGCAGGTCAAAAACTACCAGGATATTGTAACAAGTAATTTGAGCAAATCTCACGTGACACGCGATAGCAGCTGTCATGCCACTTTGGCAAGCAGTGTACAGCATGCAATAAAATATAATAATAATTTTACACTCGATTTACTCTTAAAACGTGTGTCGCAACCCGAAATCGCAAAAAATTACTAAAACTCCTATTTTAGGGGTTCAAGGTCATTCAAGGTCTTCGATGTTGACATTTCTAAGAAGCTTGTCACTAGTGCTTGTTATCATAAGCAGGATGTCTGTGCCTATCTGCAACTGTTTTCGTGCTAGACAAGGCAATGTCAGTAAAATAACCACTTTTTAGAGCGATACCCCTCTTTTACGCTCACGTGCACAGGCCTCCTCGAACCTACAGGGTCGACATTAAGACTGCTAAAATCTGCATTTAATGCTGAAAATTTCACACACAGGTTGTCTTGGTCTATCATCAGGCATTTCATTGCAATTCACTCTTGAAATGTGTGCTGCAGCCAAAAATTCACAAAAAACACCTTTTAAAGGTTCAAGGTCATCAATGTTGATAAAATTTTTAAAAAACCCGTGACCAGTGCTTGTTATGATAAGTAACATGTCCGTACCTATCTGCAACTGTTTTCACACTAGAAGAGCCGATAGCGGCAAAATAACGTCTTTTTAAGGGGGGTTCCCAGGGTTTTCAACAGCAGGCGTTTGAGCGCAAATACGCCCAAAATTTTCAGCCCATATGCCCAAATTTTTTGACGTGGACGTCATGACGTCCAAATCAAACTGCCTTTTATTATGTCTATTCGTTTATAATAAACTGTGAATTTACATCAGATTTTTTTCTATTTCTTTGTGTGCACTAAATAATTTTGATCCAGAAAGTATTTCCTTTGTTTTGCACAGAGCCAGAATTGAATGTTTGTTGCTTGTTTTAAAAACCAAGACCTACATCTGTTAGTCATGCAAAATGATGCATATTATTTTGCATTAAAGATAATGTGTTAATCTTTTGCTTGAGTTGTTTGCAGACCTACTGCATGACTTCCAGATTTTGTACAATGACGTCCAAATTTTTATGTCATAATGTCCTGAAAATTAAGGTCTACTGAGAACCCTGGGGGTACCCCTCATTGACGCCCTCGTTCAAGAAGAACCCCTTCACCCAGGGGCATGAAATTTTGTCACGATAAACTAGAGTCCTTGGGGCAGCCAACAGTGAAGATTTCGTGATCCTAGCTTGCACCATTTTGATGCAGATCAAGAGTGCGACAGACAGACGAACGGATGCCTAGACAATGGTTGAGATGTGCCATGCATTCTGCTATCGCACATAAAAACTGCACTTTGTAAAACTGAAATGTTCTGTGTATAATTCCATCCAGGCTAGATCATCAGATGCAGGATCCTGATCCACACTGGATCCTTAAATGCAAGATCCAGCAGGATTCGGATCCAAGATGGATCCACAAAAAAAGTACCAAATATCTCGCTGGATTCAGACCTAGACCCAGTGCACCCTTATAAATATCAATAAATAAACTACAAATGTGTGAATATAAATATCTCATAAGAAAACGAAAGCTAATCTTAGTTTGCTATTACGTACTGTACTAATATAAAATACAGTGAGTAAAGGACAGAAAAAAAGTCTATTCCTTATACCCATAAATCTTGTTTTGGTTGTTTGTTCTAGAACTATAAACCCTAACCCAGAATTCATGGTGTGACACAACAACTACAACTAAACCGACAACAACAACAACTACTACTACTACTACAACTACAACCTAAGAGTGTTACTTACTATCAATGACAGTAATGACGTCCGTCATTGTGTAGTTCATAGAGCTGTAGGTTCAGCAAACTTTGTGAAGACAACAACAACAAAGACGACAACTACAATTACCACAACAACAACAACTACAACAACTACTGCTGCTACGACAAGCTGAGAGTATTACTTACTGTCAGTGACCGCAGTGACATCATTGTGTAGTTCATAAAGCTGTGGGTTCAGCAGACGTCGTGCTGTGAAGCCGGTACTCAACTGCTGACTCAGCTCAAGATGATCGACAGACGGCCTAGCACCGGCTGCTGACAGACTGTGCCGGGCAGACTCGAACAGACACGGGGAGCCACTGTTCACGCTGCAGTGTGGGCACGGACAGCCGCTATTGTTGCTGCGGTCAACCTATGACAACATACTCACTAGTACTGCCACTACCACTAGTACTTAGTACAATAGCACTAGCAGTCACTGCTGCCAGGAACGCTGCTGCCACCAGCCAAACACAACCAACTCAATACACGATTATACACCTGCTGTACAGTGCACATTTTTGGGTTGGCAGCTTGGCGTAGCAGTAACACATTTCATCCGAAAACGAAGTTACTCTACGCCAGGTCGGGTTAGTACTTGAATAGGTGACTGCCTGCAGGCATGTAAACTATCTCGATATGTAACCAGCTGCCTAGGCCAACTCAGCCTTCCATCCCTCCAAGGTAGGTAAACCCTGCCTTAACCCCAGCCTATCTGGCTGGGGTTAAGGCAGGGTGCGTTCACCTGTGTCGAGTGGCAGGTAACACTGTGTGATTCCATATGGCAGACAATGCTCTGTAGCTCTGAGATGAGCTTCCCATAATTAGTTACTTTTGGGGGCAAAACCGACCCACCCACCCATAAACTTTCATCAAAGTCTGCTTATGATTTTTTGACTTATCCAGCCAAAATACAGACAGACAGGCAAATGGACAGACACTACCACACATGATGGTTATGATTTCTACTATTGCTGCAGTACTACAATTACTACAACATCTACCGCTAATAGTACTTACCGAGGTCATGAGCATTCTTGCAATCAAAGACGAGGGGCGGATTTCCCTCAGCCGAGATTCCCCATCCTCCTGTAACCATACATGTACGAACATGCATGCATATATACGTGCAAACCACACAGTGTGAACAGTCACGGGTGACACACGGCTAAAATTAGCAAGCAGCAGCAATGTTAAATGACAGCACATGCGCATAACAAACAATACAACAGAATGTAGATGCAAAAATATATTTCATGACAATGAACATGCAAAAATTAGCTCCAAAAAGAGTGCTATCAAATCTTAAGACGTTGTCCAATAGTTTAGGAAATCTGCAGTCAGTCACTTGGCAGCTCACACTGTTAATGGTGGAGAAGACTAACTGAAAATGGCAGAATTACTTAGTCTGAAAATCTCACGACCACAGGCAGTTGCTGGCAATGAAGCATTTAATAAGAAATGAGTTTGAGCTAAAAAAAACAAATAAAAACTAGAAATTCGAGGCAAGGCCCAATGTTAGGCCATATGGTGCCATAAGTCGGATCATGTGGCAAAATTTCATATAGCGATCGAGCGACAGAGCTCAGAGATCTTGCGCTGAAAAAACAGATTTTTTAAAAACATCAGCGATAATACTTAAGCCCACCAGAAACTACTGTTCGTAAAAAAACGTAAAGTCCTTCCCGAGCCTTATGGCCCATAGGGTGGCGCTGATCTCCGTTTCCTAAGGCCCTCAGCCAGACACCAGTTTTTACACTGCGAGACCACGGATACGGGGCTAGTGTATCGCGCGGTGCGCCTGTTTACATCCCAGCGGTGAAGCCCGGCAGTGTCCTGGTGCGGAGTCGAACCTGCACCTCCGAGTTACCTAAGGAATACAAGTCCGACACGTTACCGTTAGACTACCGAGCCATACACTGCTCAGGGTTGCCTAATAAATGAAACATCAACATCATAAGAGTTATCGTATGTTAGATCTGTTGCCCTACACAATTGCATAAAACAGCTGTGGCAGCCGACAAGATTTTGCTGTTGCTGGGAGAGTTCATGAGCTATGCACTCCCCAAGCCTCACTCTGTGACACTTTTGGTAACTTGCATCCACAAAATTTGCTTCCAAAAATGTTGCCACTGCTCGCTGACCTTTGACCCTGAATCTAGTCAAATGGCATACCATCATGCATCACTCATCCACTTCTACCTACACAACAGGCTTCATTTGAATCAGAAAACCATTTCACTGACGGAGATGGTATGTATAGATGGCAAACTGGCTATACAAGGTGGACTCGGTCGATGAGTCAACCTAAAACTATATTCAACTTTTATCACAAAGTAGTGCAGGCTTAACACATGCCATGTACTGCTCTCATTATCACCAGAAAGCCATGTCTTTTTCGACGATTTTTTTTATTCTGAAACAGAATCCCGTATCAAACAGATGAATGCATGGACAAAAGCCAGCTGCCTAACAATAATAATACGTAATCTAATAATAACACTAAATATATTTCAAGTCAACGTTTTCTACTGTACCGGTTCATCATCGTTACAGTCCTGTTCAAGTTCAATCATAGGCCCATCATTGACATCATCATCGATAGCAGCAGCAGCAGCAGTGGTGGCAGTAATGGCCGTACTAGTGGTGGATCGGTGACTGCGACAGATTGTGACGGCATCAGTAAACAAATCATAGTCCTCATCCGCAGCGGCCGACAGAAAGTCACCAGCCAGACTACAACAACAACTAATACAACTACAACTGCAACTGCAAAAAGAAATTTGAGATAATGCTCACAAGACATGCGAAAGCCTGTAGCAGTTCCGGTTCAGTAGTTTAGCTGGGGTGTTCACGCTAAGTTAATATACAAATACCAAATTCTTTATCTGGATCGCATAACGATAGTTCCATACGTGGCGTCACCTTGTGAATGATATAGACTTGTGTCGCAGCCCGAAATCGCCAAGAAATCCATAAAACCCCCTATTCTGGCGTTCAGGATCATCCAAGGTCATTGAATTCAGCGCCAATCGAGAGCCAGTGTACGACTTCCTATTAGTGATTAATAGTAACCTAGGCCCTATTTTGCACCGTTACTGAGATACAGCGACTTATTGGCCAAAAATCGTAAATTTTGCCACCCCCTCTCATTTAGCGCCCTCGTTTGGGGTGAGCCCCTTCGAATTTATGGAAAAGCTTTACGGTTCCTGAAACTAAAGTCTTCCAGGCAGCCGACGGTGAAGATTTGGTGATCCTAGCTTGCACCGTTTTTGACTGATTCACCCATGTGATGAACGGACAAACAGACAGAATTGCGATAGCTAAGACTCGCTGAAAGCAGTAGCTGCTTTCGCGCGTAAAAGCTACAACAACTACAACAGTAGCGGTGATGGTGAATATAGTACTGGCATCAGTAAACAAATTACAGACCTCAATCCTCATCAGCAGTAGCCAACAGAATGTCACCAGCCAGATTACAACAACAACAACTGCAACAACTACTACAAAAAATTCGACACAAAAATGTAAGACAATGAATACAACAAAAATTGATTACTTCACTATAAAATAATTAATACTACTCATTTAATACTCAACCAAAGTTGCAAAAACAGGTTATTGTTTTTAAAAGCCCAACCTGGAGGGTTTTTAAAACAACAACTCATTTTTTTGCGACTTTGGTAGTTAAATAACTAATGATGGCTTTTACTAAGTTTTTGGGTACCAGGTTTTTCTTGGTTTTTAGGTTTAAATTGTAAAAGGCCCAACTTGAGGGGTTTTTGGATTTCTATGAATTTTCAGTTAGATGATTCATATGACTTTCTGTTTGCTTGCAACAGCAAAAATATACAAATATTTGCAAATTTTAAACGTGCGTGGTTTTCAAAATATGACTCAGGTTCGGTTTTCAGTTCGGTTTTGAAAAAAAACAAAGGTTTTCGGTTCTGTTTTCATTTTCTTTTTAAAACCGTGGTTTTCAGTTTTGGTTTTTATCATCTGATGTTTAATGTGCAGAGTAAAAAACTGCCAAACAGGAGGTTTCGTATTCGCACTGCTACTGTCGTCCACGGTAGCCATCTTTTACTCTGTATGACATCAGAAATAACGCAGACTACTTTGTCAGCTGAGTGCTGTAATGGTCCAACTAATCGTCAGTCAGCAGTTTCGAAAATATCCCTAAAGGATGCTATTTTAACTGACATAAAAAGTTTAAAAACTGTCTGAAAACTGACGGTTCGGTTTCTCAAAAACCAAACTGCAAAACCTGAGTTTATCGTTTTCAAAATTTAATGTCGGTTTATTTTCAAGAAAACTGAACTTTTTAACGGATTCCGCACACCCGTAACAAATTTGTAGATTTAATTGTTTCAAAAACTTGGCCATAATAAAATATTTTGACATCAGTGCAACAAGAAACTAAAATTGGATTAAGTTTGGGGTAGGTTTTATTTGGGTGGGTTTTTAGATAGGTTTACCCAACAATCCAAACACACCGTTTTAGGGGTATACCTAGACCTTGTTAATTAACTTGAGAAACAACAGTAGGATAATGACGTACTCAAAGTTTTCTCCAAAGAATCGACATCGATCGAGTATGATGGGGCTGTCTGAGCCAGTGCTGGAGTCAGAGCTTGGTACTGACGGAGGCTTGATGTTAGCATAGTACGCTCGCTGTAGATCATGATGACGTGATAGTAACAGCGATTCATCATCATCATCACCTGTAACCATCAGCAGAGATAGCTGTAGCAGCTGTAGTAGTATTAAGCATAAGTAGTAGTACTAGTAGCACCAGCAGTAGTAGTAGTAGTAGTTGATGCTAACATAGTATGCCCGCTGTGGATCATGATGATGTGATAACAACGATTCATCATCATTATCACAGTACTCACCTGTAACCATCAGCAGCGGCAACTGTAGTAGTATTAACTAGATAAGCAGTCGTAGCCCGCAAGTACCTCCGCCAAGGCAAAGCTATTCGCCAAGTGGCATCACCATCTTCACTTTGCCAGCGGTTCCCGTATGCCCCTTTAACGCAATGGTAACGAAAATTTCAAAGTGATCCAGAATCCAGGATTCCTGCCGAATCACCCCCAAAATTGAATCGCTGGTAGTTTGTGCCATGCCCGACATACCCTCAAAATTTCAGATAGATCCGTCTATAACTTTTTGAGTTATCTTGCTAACAGACAAACAGACAGACAAACAAAAACTGGCAAAAACATTACCTCCTTGGCGGAGGTAAACATTAGCAGCAGCAGCAGTATTAGTAGAGTAGTACATCACTAAGTGGGAATCAAACCTGCAGCCAGTAAGGCTCTTACTTACAGCGATGACAGTTTTCTGGCACCGGCACCGGCACCAGTTGCCGATAATGGTCAATGTACATCCGTAACTAGTCAGTGCGTAATACTTTCTGGTAACAGATTTTGCTGGTGCCAGTTGCCAGCACCGAAAACCGGTACCGGCAACTGGAACTAGAAAACTGGCCAGTGTGCCATCATTAAAGCCTGTATCACGCAGAGCCTATGGTCTATACAGTCAGGCCTGTACACCGTGTATGGTCAATACATACGGTCGCCCCAAAATCTGGTAATGCTTGTCTCTGGACCCTTGGTTTTTCTTTGCTGGCATTGTTGATCCTTCAAATGCTGAAGATGAAATGAAGTAAGTAAGTAAGTAAGTAAGTAAGAAGGTGCATATTTAAAGTGCACAATGTCAGCCAGTGGCCAAATCTGAGGCACTTGGCTGAGCCGCTAGGGGGAGCAGTAGGCCTGCTGGAAGCAGTGAATTTTAAGGACGCGACGGAAAGTGTCTGCAGAGGTAAAACTGCAGATGCTGGATGGTAGTGAGTTCCAGACTGTGGGGGCTGCAATGCTAAAACCACGGAAGGCAAAGGTTGTGCGGACATGCAGAACCGACAGAAGATTGGTGTTGGCAGAACGCAGAGAATGTATGGGAGTGTGATAATTGAGCAGAGAACGTAGATAAGCAAGCTGAGAGGAGTTGAAAATGTTGTACGTCAATGTGGCAAGTTTGAATTCAATACGTTGATCAATCGGGAGACAAATGCAGATCATGGAGAGTATCAAATGAGTGAGTACCACGAGGGAGAGCGTGACTGGCAAAACTCTAGCAAGTGTATTTTGGACGAACTGAAGACGAAAAGAAAAGAAGAGAGTTAGCGTAGTCTAAGCGAGAGCAGACCAGGGAAGAAGCGACTGATTTGGCGATATCATCGGTGATGGCCGAACGAATATGGTGGAGTGACCGGATGTGATAATAAGCAGATTTGCAGATAGAGCTAATGTGTTTATCCAAAAAAAGGTGACAGTCCAGAGTGACACCGAGAATCTTTATGTTGTCAGACAATAAAACTGAGCAGCCAGCAACATCGACAGAACGAACAGAAACAAAGGTTCTGGAATGCTGACGAGTACCAAGTAGTATAGCAACTGACCGCAGAGACCATATTAAAGACTGTAGCAGCTGACCTTGGAGATCGCAGAAACCATAGCAACTGAACATAGAAACCGTAGCAACTGGCAACAGACCATACGAGCGGCCAGATATAGTCAGCTCGTTCAGCCTCTATGGTCAGTTGCTACAGTCTCTATGGTAAGCCTGACCATACAAAATTTCTGCTCAAGAGCAAAACACCAGTACAATCAATATGGTCAGTATGGCGGTTTATACGGTCACCTGACTGTAGAAACCTTTGGCAAACATGCAGTGTGATACAGGCATACATGTAATATTACGTTGCCGAAACTTCTGAACCAGTGTGCTTGCACAGACAATCTACTTGCATTTAACTTTCACACTGCAGAATATTACAGGCCCATGGACTATACATATTCATTCATGATCCAAAGGTTCTCAACTTGATTCGGCCTGTGGCCCCCTGGCAAAACCCTCACTCTCCTGTGGCCCCCATCCTTTGATAAAAAAAATAAAAGTAAATTTGCCGCGAGACAGATATCAAATTATAGTGTACAACAGTCTAACAGAAGTCCCACGTGTTGCGGTCCCATCTGACTTTGACCATCTCTGGGGTACTGTCAGTACAGATGTGCTTGAAATCCTGCCAGTCCAGCCCAATCCACACTGGTTTTCACATCTGCTGCAGTTGCTGTGCTTGTCAAGATTTTGCAGGACGAGAAATCTTGTAGTCCTACTTCACATTTCCTTATGATCAATTGGCTATCCAAAGGCCCTGTTCATGGCACCCCGATGAAGGCACCATGGTCCCCTAAGGGGGCCACTGTTAAACAACGCTGTACTAGCCTCTGTTGAAGTCCAGGTCCGGAGCCTGCTGAGACTGCGCATCAGTACAATGCTGCTGCTGCTGATGCTGACAGAGCTGCTGTTCACTCACTTCGGGACTTATAAGGCCGCACGTGATAATGTGTGATATGTGGCACTCATCACACGGACACCTGTGCACAAACACAACTTCATTTATGATCAAAAAGGATGTACGTAACATAACAGCAGTTTATACAATTACGCTTAAGAAACAGAAGTTTCAAATCTGTGGGGGTTCTAATGGCTGGCATTATCAGAAACGATATGCTGCAATAAACCCAGCACTTGCACTACCATTCAGCCTGTGACACTACGCTGGGACTAAATTACTAATTATAACAAAAAATGCAATTACCGCATGTTTGGAAATACAGAAAAATGTGCAAAACTCTGCAAATTTATGCACATACACAGGAACACCTGGGGTAAAGAATTAGTGAAATTAATGTCATTTGCCAAAACCGTAAAAGCAAAAAACCTGCCACCTAAAACTAACCGCAGTACATACGTATAACACTGTAATCGACAATCAACTCAGCCTGGCCATCCCTTACGTAATGACTATCAGTGATAGCTGTAATCTAAACAAGCACATGGTATGAGGCAATTTAACCCCATATCCGTTGCTCGGCAGTGTAAACTGGTGTCTAGCTGAAGGCTGAACAAACAAATTGGAAAAGCCCAGTTTTCCAATAAAAATTTTGTCAAATTCCATGGGCCGCTTTGCAAAATTCCGCAGTCCACCGCAGCAAAATCATCCAAATTTCATGGCTCAGAAACTGAGCCGTCACATGCACTACTCTGTATGAATAGTGTTGTAAATGACCAAACTACGACTTCTGCATTTCACAAGACAGTGTCCTGCGACAGTATTAAGATGGGGTGGGCAAAACTGCAACCATTCACATCAAGTTTCATCTTGATGTTGCATGCCAAAAATTAATAAAATCGGCCAGAGCTTCACGGAGTTCAAAAAATAAAAGTGGCTTTGCTTTTTTGAGACACAGTGTAGTAAGTGCATAATTACGCCATCAAGCAAAAATAAACAATCGTACTAATTACCAGTGATTTCTCAACTCCTGCGACATTCTGTGAAAATATCAAAATTCCAGAAAAGCAGAAAATGCAGAAAAGGGCAAATTCTGTGGCTTAGGTCAACATTCTGCGACACGCAGATAACCGTGGACCCTACAGATCAGCGTCGCTCTATGGGCCTCATGGCTTGGAGATGACTTTACATTTTCCTCTTTATATCTTTACATAACATAAGTAAGTAAGTAAGTAAAGCGTAAATTTATATAGCACATACTCAAAAAGATCTCTAATGCGCTTAATACATTTTGTCATCAATATTTCGCAAAAATGTATGTCTTCAGCTGACGTTTGAAAGTATCAAAACTCAGTTCTGGGTCACGAAGACTGTCTGACAGCGAATTCCAAGTCGACGGGCCCGCCACAGAAAAGCGCCGACGACCGAAACTGTTCAATCGATAGCGCGGTACGACCAACTTCTCTGTTACTACTATTATAGCTAAAACTACTCCAACTACTACTATGACAAACCATGGTTGGTTGCATTTAAAACAGTGTGTAGCTCCTTCATTACTACTACAACTAGTGGGCTACGACTACAACTACTACTACAGACCGTGGCTGGTTGCAGGTAGGGCAGTAAGTGGCTTCTTCCAGCTTCTTTCCTTCAAACATCTTGGTCATCATCTCGTGGAACTCAACATCAAAACTACAAATACCAAAGAAATTGTCTTTCTTTACTATTAATACTACTACTACCATGTCAAAAATGCAACAATACAACACACAATTAGTACATACACATCAGTCAAAACAATTTCAGTAAACTGCTGTCGATTACAGAAGTTAGCTTATTTACCGCAAAAGCTAACAGTAAAAGAAACGTACACTAGGGTGCATCAAACCGCCTCATAGTAGAAATTAAGTACGGCCCTATAATACTGTTTTAGCCAATATGCAGCACAAACAGAAAAACAAACAAACTGGCAAAACTACAACAACAACAACTACTATTACTACTACTAAAACCACTCCTACTACTTCAAATACTGCTGTTATTGTTGTTGTTGCTACTACTACTACTACTACTACTACTACTACAACTAGTACCGGCTATGGCAGTTTGCAGTGGGTGCCTGTCGGGGTTTAGGCAGAGCTTGTTCTAGCAGACGTCGTTGTGCTTTGAAAAACTCCCAATCTTCCCGGAACATTTTCTGTTTCAGCTTCAAAGCCGCCTGCACACATTAAACATAAATGCTGTATTAAACATACTATAAATAATGTTACAGCCACAGGGTAAGTGTGATGGTAGCAGAAAGTAATAGCCCAGTTTTTAACAGTAGAAAAAAACACAGGTTAGGTAACCAGAGATGACAGAATGACCCAAGGGCAGATCTCAGAATGAGTTTTGGCATTAAAGCAAAGTTTGATTCACCCTTGGATTTACTAACACAAGGTAACTCGTTACCTTGCCGTTATCAGGTAATTCGTTACCCGGGTACCTGACCGGGTAGCTTAGCAGGTACCCAGGTACTCGTTGGCTAGTAAGTAAGTAAGTAAGTAAGTAAGTATGACACTGTTGTACAGGGGGGAGGTATAGGCCTATTCTCACCTTTTCATCTAATCTTCAGCTATTTGTGCAAATATCAAGCATAAAGAGAAATGCTGCTAAAATGACTGTTCATCATTATTGCACAACTGCTCAGTTAAACAAAAGAAATAAATTCTGCATAAGCTAAAACAGGAAAGTGACACTACAATTCACGAGAGACATTTGAAGTTTATCCGTAAACTGATTTATGAGTTTTGACGGTGATTTTGGAGTTTTAGTCCGAGCTATGTGTTGCACTTAACGCGTTTTCTTTTCTGAGTGATTCTGTGTCTGCTTGCTGCATTTTTATGTGAAATAAACTGTGTGTAGGCCTAATTAGGTCCATGAGTCCTCGAATATCTAAAGATGGGACAGCACACCAATCAAAAATTCGAAACTTAAAAGTTACAGCATCAAACAAAACAAAAATTTTTTTTTCCAAAATGTAAAACTAATGCTAGTAAAATAAATTAAATATCTAATGTTAATCAAAAAATAAATTAAATTAAATATTCTATGCGGGTACCCGGGTAGTGAAAAATTACCCAGGAAGTTTATTACCCGGGAGTACCCAGGTACCCGCGGCAGCCCCACTGCTTGAGGTATAAGATACAGTACCATACGTAAAGGAGACTTACTTGCTGTTCATTGTAAGCCTCTATGAGTTGTTTGCAGGACTGCCAGTCATCACTGACAGTGGCCATGTTGATGTCAAACTGTGCGTAGTCATCCAATGTCCTCCTGTACTCACCGACTGTACTAGTACTGCTGCCGTCAGCCACTGACATATTTTGTCTATAAAACACATAAGAACAACGCTAATGCACACAATCCTGAGAAACAATCACTCAATCAAAACGCATTTATAATCTGCCCGTGACAGCGGTCTGTGTGAACTATGCTTTAGAGGGTTCCCACACTTTTACTGTCGAAAATTTCCAGGACCATCAGAACATTGTGCCAAGACCTTCTCGATGACCGCCAATGTTCAAATATAAAGAGAAACAGCAGTTGCTTACTGCACACACATAGTGTAATCCAATCCATGTGATTCTTTATGAACAAAAGTTGTCAGAAAAACAACCGAAAAAACATCAAAGATTTTGAAATTTATCTCATCATTCCATTTTGCTCAAGCAAGAACTATGCTATGCTGTTCATTTTGAAGACGCCATCTGGAACTAATTAACTATCGAGGATTTTAATTGTCCAGGACTTTCTGCGAGCTCAAGGTTTAATTTCCAGGACTTTCCAGCTCCTGAAAAATCAAAGTAAAAAATTCCGGGACTTTACAAAAATGTGTGGGTCATAAGCCAACGTGCTAGGCTGCAGTATCTAGGTCTGTAGTTTTCCTGTCACTGCTGATCAAATGTTGTCAGTAGAACACAGACATCAGCCCAAGCAGATGTGTCACAAAAATAGCAACACACCTACAGATCGTTAATATCCGACAGATATTTACAAACATTCATGGAGACATTACTTCTGAACTAATCCTTAAAGTCAGTGCTGCTTCATCACCTTGTCAATAACAATGTATTAAAACATAACCCTAACACGAACAACCTTTACATGTCATAACGACGTTACACCAAGCACACGTGGTAAGATGCAGACATCAAAACAGGTGTGACGGTAAGTAATTCTACGATAGTGCAGTGTACAACATTTCATTGAAATCCACGAACTACAAACTAAATTAAATGCGTTTGAAACCAGAGATGTGGCTAATTTCGAGATACAGTGTAGCACTGGTACTACTACTACTACTACTACTACTATTACTACTGCTACTAGTACATACAAACCTGATGTGAGCGAGTACTCGCGGCATACAGTTCTGCACCACAGGGTCGGAATAGATGACAGAGTGAAAGAGATGTTTGTTATGCAGCTGCCACGTCAGCTTAAACTGTTTCAGATGTCTCTCTTCCTGCACAGAACAACATCAACACATTACTATTACTGGTGTTGTAGTTGTTGCTGTCGTTGTTACTACTATAGGGTTGAAATAGATGACGGTGTGAAAACTGCTAAAAATCCACCCCACCCTTAGTTTAATTGTAGTTTCTTGTTCCACTTATAATGAAATAATTATCACGGCTAAGTTTTTGGAACATTTAAATCCACAAATGTGTGAATATTGGTAATATTTTAGCTGTGGGGAGCAAACAGAAACTCATATGAATCAACCAACTAAAAACCCATAAAAATTCCAAAACCAATCGCGTTGGTTTTTATACAAAAACCTATAAACCCAAAATCATGAAAAGGAAAAACCCACCAAACTGAGCTTTTAAAAAACCAAAGATTTTTGCAACCTAGTAACTAATATGCCAATTCTCGACCAAAAAGCACAGCCTCAGCATTGTGCAGTCTATGTAAGGCAGATGGCTGCACAATATGCCAACACTGGGCTAGCTAACATATTCCCAGTTATTTCTGCGCTGTACCACGCCCTGTCCATGACAACTTATTGCTATATTAAATGAATAAACAAGTACCAAGAAAATGCTGTGGCAATTCCACCCAACTCCTCATTGGTATTTGCCAAATGGCATAAAACTGACAGTTTGGCCTCAAACTGCATGTTTTGGATGGGCATTCAATCCTGAAATCTTCCCTTCTCTATGACCAGGAACTGTCATGTAATGCAAAGTGCTACTGGACCTCACGAGTGAACCTGCCAAATGGCACCGAAATCCACCAAATGGTTCAAACCGGACCCAGGAATCTGACGGACCACAGTACGTATAGGAACAGGCAGAATCACTTGCGCTGCAACAGTGACTGCATCTAATAACGTAAGTTCGACATCGTAACGTACAAATGGTGCGAGGAAGCCGGCTTGCTGGCTGGAGGCACAGAGTTGAGCATACTCGGCGAGCAGGAGGCTGACAAACTGATGAGCACGGGGTTCCACCTTCTGATCTACAGTCAGCTCCTTCAACAGCCGAACCTTCATTTCAATCACCACCTCACGCACCTGCGACTCTAGACGCTGGAATAATGAGTCCGCGTCTGCCTCACACAGTCTGCACACACAACACAATAAACTGTTAGACAACAACTACAACAACAGCAACAATTACTACTGCTACACTAGTGTTGTGACTCCAGTCCAGATGCTGGAACAACGAGTCTGTGTCCACCTTACGCGGTCTGTAAACATAACAAATGATCAGACAACTACAACAACAACAACTACACTACTACTACACTAGCGTTACATGACTGTCCATGTCCAGTGCAATGTTGTTGTACATTACAAATACAACTATGACTACCACTACCAATACTACAATGATAACTACTAATACTACTACCTCTGCCACTGCTACTACTACTACTACTACTACCAGTCTACCACCCGCACCACTACTAGTAGTAGAGAAAACACTTGCCTGTTGACAAGACCTGATAGTCGGTCCATGTCCAGTGCAGCACTGTCGACATCATTGTTATTATCAAGGTGATACACCGCACGAATGACTGCACTCAGCTCTGACCAGACTTCATCCAGTTCCATCAACAACCTTTCCTTCTCTGCCTCCGCAGCCCTGCATATGACAGATTACTACTACTAACTCTACTATTACTATTATGACTACTACTACTACTACTACAGGGTGGACACAAAGTAGCAGAAAAAATTCCCTCAGTTTTTCGGACTTTTGCAAGGCCAGAAACTAACTTTTCCATTAGCTGTCACAACAAAAATTAGCTGTAATCTGGAGGAGCACTGTACATATCTTAAGAGTGACTCTATTTTGTTTGTTACAATTTTTCCCCAAGGTTGCACAGAATTCCCCGAGAATTTCTCAAATTTTCCAGGTTCACAAAATTCCTTCGATATCCCAGGTTTGTGGCCACCCTTGCTACTACACAGTAGCAGTGGTTGTACCTAGCTCTTTCTCGGCCTCTGCCACCCTGCAAAATGTATGGCACACACTGGCAGTAGCACCAGTGACCTCAACTTTCCAAAAATTTTGTCCAAATTATCATCCGAGAAAAATTCCTGCACCCAGAAACAAATCAGAAACCCCAGGTGCAGTCAGTAAACCCCGTTCCCGCAAAATATGCCAATTTTTTCAATCACATAACATCAACAAGTTCTTCCCTATTTGTTGACAACTGAAAACAATTATACCCGACTGTGAAACAAGACTGACACTGAAATATTAGTAAATAACATTGTGATAGAAAGTGAACAGACTGTCTGAAACGTGTAGTGTAAAAAAGTGTACAGAGTTACAGAAATGAAACGAATTATAGTATTGAATCTATTTCAGTTCATGCAGTGTCCATAGCAACAAAACTATGGTTGCGCACTGCTAGCTGAACGCTGAAGCAAGTCTTCAATGGTCCAATGCAAGTTCACTTCAGTTCAATTCAGTGCAGTCTCTTCATACATACATCCCTTTATCTATATTATGACTGAGAGTTACCAGTGCCAATAACTCTGAAAAGGCATGACGTGCATCTGCAAAATTCTGCATGCAGACCCGTGCCGTATTTGGTCGGGACATGCGCTAGGTCAGATATTGCTGAGAGATCGTCCATTTCAGAAAATCTCATTTTTTTGGCAAAATTTTGCTGCACAGCAACAAGCACTTGCTGTGGGCAGCTCTGCTAGCAGCAGCGATGCCTGCCCTGCAGCAGCAGTCATATCCAGACTGCGGACACGGAGATCCAGGATCCAGATCCACAGTATCTTGCAGATGCGGAATCAAGGCTGCAGGCCAAGATGAGGCCCAAGGGGCCAAGTCAAGCGACAAGGAGTGAAGCCCTGTCTGTTTGTATGTAATATTAGTGATGAGCAGCAAAGAGTATAGACTCAAAAGTGTCTATACCTGGCTTTGAGGCAGGACTCGCAAGTGCATGATACTTCAGCAAACTCATCGACATCCAGCATTGGCATCGGCTGCAACAAATACGTCATCACTGTTGCATGATTGTACGACAACAACAACAACAACTAGTTCTAAGAGAGGCAGTGTCAAACATGCCATGATTAGTGGTCACTGGCCAGGCATCAGTCTTTCGATCTTCTTCACACATGCAGTGTCTCAAGCATATAATATCAATTCCGAATCTACTTAATACCTACCTGACACTTTACTGCCGTGGTCCTCTATATGATGATTAATACTGATACCAAATTGACATCACAGATGCCAACGCAACTCAACTGTCAATCTGAGTCGCAATGGCATTAAAGTGTGAATTGAGCATTAGACCACGTGAGACCTATCTGTGTGATAACAATGAATGAAACTCTGCAAGCTACTGAGCAACCATATGTAATACATGTAGCTACTGCAAATATAAAGTTCAGCGTAGATAAAAAGACCTAACCAACCTCGGTCTTACGTTCTTCTTCTTCGACCATTCGCTCGCAGTTCTTACACAGCCATGGCAACAGCTATCACACATACATGGATACACACACACAGTGAGTATGTTGACCACGTGGCACACATGCGGGTCATCCATAATGATGTCACACAATTTTAAGGTGAAATTAACCTCTCTCCCCCTTCATCACAATGCTTTGGACCCCAAAACTGTCAAAACTGTCTACTGCCAACTAAATGCAAAAAAATCGTGTAAACTAAGTGCAGTGTTCCAAAATTCTTCTAGAAGCCTGCTTGTACTGCCACAAACAGCGAGTTGGCAACATGAATTTGACCATCCATTGTGCCCTTCCGCAGAAGTGAAGCTGCATGTGATGTCGCACCACCTTTAACCTTCTTTCCCATACATTACACATCATCACAATAATGTGAAACCCCGCCCCCTTCAAAGCGTGATGTCATTTATGGATGACCCCCATGCGCACAGTTAGTATACTATTAAAAGTGTGATTTCGGTAGGGCGAACATCTCAAACGGCACGAGCGTGTTTTAACTTCCTTTCCCTGACTGCAGTCAAGCCGTGAAACACTTTAGGCAAATGCCAAGAACCATGATGAATGGCATAAACATCAGTAACAGCAAAAATCATCTGGTACGAACAAACAAGAAACAGTCACTAGTATGAAAATGTTTAATACTGGATCTGTTGACATTTGTGCCATTGTTGATATCAAACATGTTGACCATATTTGATATTAAGCCTATGTCTGGTTCGATCACAGGTAATAAACAGAGGTTTTTGGAAAAGTACATCAACATTCAGAACTCTGCATGTGGTGCGGTTTCTGCCTTAGCCAGATGTAAACTGATTAGTCCGCCCGAAAATGATAGTTTTCGAAAGGACTTATGTTTTAGCGCAGATGTTTATTTATTTCTTCTTGAATGCGAGATCTCCGAGATGCGTGGGCTGACCGGCGTGAAATTTTGCACGATGGTCAGTACTAGGCCCAATTTTATAATGCCGGTCCAAAATTTTGGGGGTGCACCCCAAAAAAATTTCAGGAACCAAAAACATGCAAAATTTGGCCCGATTTCGGACAACTTGGAAGTTCGGCGGCGAATATCTCCGAAACGGACGAATATATTCAAAATCGGATTTTTATTCCATCTACTGCGATTCTTCCTGCGTTAGGCGAAACAAGTCCGGTGAAGTTTGGTCCAGTGACCTTGGAGATCTCGATGTTGAATCGTACCCACCCAAAGTGCATTTTTCGGAAGAGCATATTTCAGCCCCTAGGGGGTGCTGCGCCCCCAAATTTTTACACGCGCTAGAGAATCACCAAGTCTTACTAGCGCCCCCCTCACCGGGGACGGGGGCCCCCCTTACA
>Ga0209671_1000115_pt1 | contig 37604 bp, 22 predicted proteins | sample WorMetHERISLAND2_2_FD_187401 | JGI IMG/M metagenome (GOLD analysis project Ga0209671, IMG submission 187401) | Marine gutless worms symbiont microbial communities from Max Planck institute for Marine Microbiology, Germany - Olavius geniculatus... | ecosystem: Host-associated > Annelida >...
ACCTGCGTGTGTGAAATTGTCCACCGACAAAAACGTGCACGCAGTCGTCGTTCTCGTAGTAGCAGCCGACATTGGCAGCAAAGCTCCCGCCAATGTTCTCGCACGTTGGACAACTCATCACCGAAGATATGTTGGAATAACACTGACCACTGTAGGTGTAGCCCGGGCAGTCGAAGTCGTAGTAGAAGCAGTAGTTCAGTGATGAATTGATACCGGGCAGCGTAGTTCCCGCGGCCGAGTCAATGACGCCGCCAGCAGGAACGAAAAATCCGCCAATATTGTCACAAGTGCTCCTCGTTAGCTGCGTTGAACTCTGCAATTTCGACAATATCCGCTGTCATTATAAAATTAAAGCAAATGTAGCGTAGGATTGTGGTTTCGGTTTGTAATAATTAATTGATGCTAGACGTCTTTGGGTTAAAATTTGTATCTTGCTACGATTTTACTTAATAATCACTGTTCATGCGACATCATTGTGTCCGATTATCATCACACTATCGTGCGAATTAAATGTACGACAGCAGCTAAAATCAATTAGTTACGATCATTAAAACGTTGCCTTGGAAAGTGTCGCTAGAGCCTACTAATAAAATGTAAACATGAGAATTTTATTTACAAAACAAAGTGCAGACAGATAAGATTATGCACAGTGAAATACAATGTAAGAGAGCCTGACTGACTTGAGAAACATCGTAACTCTGTAGGTCTACTATTTATCCTAAGTGCCTAGGCCTAACCAACTTCGGAGAAGCATTCATAACTTTGTCATTGTTTACCCTGGTGTAGCACTGATCGTTGACGGGGTATCGACTGCAGTTGAAGTCGACGTAGTAGCAGTGGTCGTCGGTGTAGTACCCACCGATGTTGATGCACGTGTTATTGCTGTATGTCGCAGACTGATGCCGGTAGCACGTGCACTGTTGGAGATACTCTCCGTCGCTGCAGGTGCGCTGCACATGGTAGTAGCAGCGGCCTTGCAAAAAGTAACCGTCACATGTAGATGCGTTCTTGGTCTCCGTGTAGACTTCATAGCATTCTCCATCAATGAAATACTTGCAAACTCTCGACGTGTAGTAACAACTGTGTACAAAATAATGAGGGTCAATATCCAGTTCAGGCCTATATTACTGTGTTGTCAGTTATATGTTTTACCAGATCTCAGGAAATTAAATTGTGTATACCTACAAGACTGAGGTAAGAAATTGCAATCTTTCATCGAACAGCTGCAAATTTCCGACCGTGATATACAGGAGCTAAATGTTTCAATTTTGCTTTTAACCATCTCTAATATGGAAACATTTTTAGACCCAAATTTTGTATCTTAAAGAAAATTTTAGGACAAACAGCAATTTTGTCAGACAGGTTAAAAATTAAGGAGGGGTCCTGCCAGAACGCAACTGGTATGCTGCATTTACGTGGTAACATGCACTTACCATCTCGTTCGTGGTTCGAAGAAGCCGCCGTACAAGTGGCAGGTGCCACATGAAAAGTCGTCACATAACTCATTTGGGTGGCACTGGCCGCCGACGTTGTAATAAGGACACGAGTATTCGTGATAGTAGCAAGTATGATTGGCTGCGACAAATGTACCATTAATGTTCTTGCAGGTATCAGCCGACAACGCCGTTGACTGGAACAGATGACACTCGTTATTCACAGTATACCTGACGACACAATACACGACAAAACATAGGCCTCTAGGCCTATGTGACCTGAAAACGCCGACTCGTAACTTTTTAAAACAACAAAGCTTTGCATGTAAGCAACTTTTGTATTGTTGCAATAAAGGGTAATGGTATAAAACAAAAATTTGTCAGACAGTGTTGTAGCCACACTACAATCGCATAAATAAAAGTGTTCTGCATATCGCATTAATTCATTTATTCATAGACGTTCATCTGATTACAGGTTTTTAAAAAAAAATTTTAAATACCACACTTGCCTAATTTTCCAAAAGATATGACCAAAACTTTTATGTACTCAAAAACTGCATGTCAGCTGCGTGTTTATTCAGTGGACCAAGTCCAAACCTTGCAAAAAAATTTTTTTATCAAAATTGAAAATCTTTTCATAACAATAATAACTTTTCAATAATCCAGTGCCGAAAAACAGAAAGGTTCGACAAACGCTATCGCACAACCGCCGTTTCCGGCGAAAGTTAGCGTGAAAAACTTTATAACGATACGAACGAACAAACGAACAAACAACAAACGAACAAAATGCAGTGAAACTACATACCCAGAACAGTTAAAGGTGTTGTACAGACAGTAGTAAATTCTTGATGAAGATATGTAGCTGCCGGCAGACCGGTACTGCGTGCCACTGTATAAGTAGCCGTAGATACCACCTATAATCCTGCACGTTGCTCTACTGTATGTCGCCGAACGATTCGTAAAGCAATGGCGTCTATCAACAGTAAATCCAGAAGAACAGTTGAAACTTTCGTAGTAGCAGGTTCCACTTGCGCCGGACGTAGACGGGTAGTCGTAGTAGCCGCCGATAACCATACACGTTGATGGGAAATACTGGCTGCTCGACTGTCGATAGCACTGTCCGTTAATCGAATGATACCTATCTGGACATTGGCTTGAGTTGTAATAGCATCTGCCGTTGACGTAGTATCCGCCAAAGTGTCTGCACGAGTAAACGTTGTAAATTTTTGATCTGTGACTGTAACACTGGCAATTGACATAATGTCCTGACGCACATTTCCCCAACGAGAAATAACATTGGTCATCAGTTTCGTTGTAAAAAGTTTCTCCCGACATCGAAGTGCAGTCTGCTGCCGTTCTTACTGTGGTCTGATTTTGGTAGCATTGGCCATTTCCAGCGAGAAACAGTGGCTGCGAGCAGTTTTCGGTGTTGTGATAACACGTACCAGAGTTCAAGACGCCATCGAGCAGTTGACACGAACTGCAGTCATAAGACTGGGATGTGTAGAAGTAACACTTGTTAAATGAAGAATGAACAGAAGGGCAATAATAGTAAGACACGTAACATCTTCCGTAGTAACTGTAGAAGTTACCATGTGCCTCGTCGCATTGCCTTCTGGACCAAGAGCTGTAGTATGTGTCGTAACACTGTCCTTCCCTAGGATATGAGCAAGAAAAAGAATTGTAATAGCATCCTTGGTCGTTCTCTGAATAATAGCCACTGATGGAAGCACAAGTGCCTTCATTGTATGACAACGAAAAATGTCTGTAGCACTGGTTGTTTGCCCAGTTGCTGCACCTAAATTCGTTGTAGTAACATACGTAACGATATTGTCCAAACCGATTTCTTTCGTATGTACGATATCCGCTGATAAGCGAACAAGTTGTACTCGAGAAAATTGCCTTCCCGTACTTGTAACATTGGCTATTCCGGTTATAGTAAGGGCAAGTGCTCAGATTATAAAAGCATCGTTGTATATTGACGTCGTAATATCCGCCTAAATTTTTGCAAGTGCTAGCCGTTTTAGAGCTCGAAATGGACCGAAAGCAAGTACAGTTACTGTAATAGGATGCACTTTGGCATTTAGCGGTCTCGTGATAACAATAACCAATATGATACAATCCACCTTTATAATTACGGCAGTTGTACCTTGAATATCCAGAAGATCGACTGGAATAGCATTGTCCTTGAATATTGTACCGGCTGCAGACGTTCCGGTAGTAGTAGCAGTAGCCGTTTTCATAGTGACCTTCTATGTTTTGGCAAGAGTTGCAGGTCAAGTCAGCTGAACGATTGGAATAACACTCACCATTGCTGGTATTATACAAAAGACACTGTAACATGGTGTAGTGGCAGGTGCTGTTGTAGTAGTTACCGCCGATAATTTTGCACGTTTCTCTGGTAAATGAAGGATTGTTTGCTACGATGCACTCACCTAGGTTAGGTATGGCAGTGCAGTTGTGGTAGGGTTTGTCAAAATAGCATGCAAAGTCAGCGTAATAACCTCTGACACTTGTACACGTTTTATGCGATAATTCGGCATTTCTATATCTGTAGCACTGGTTGTTTTTGTTATAGTATGTACAAGCAGACGAGTTGTAGAAGCATTGTTGGATTCCGAAATCATAATATCCGCCAATATTTGCGCACGTTGCAGGAGTTTTTGATACTGTACGATGTCGAAAGCACGTGCAGTTTCTGTAGTTCATATTTCTGCATTTATTAGCTTCGTAATAGCAATAACCATTGTGATAAAATCCGCCCATATTGTTGCAGGAATCACTTAAATATGCGGACGATCGATTGGAGTAACATTGCTTTTCAAATCTGAACCCGCTGCAGTGGTCCTGGTTGTAGTAGCAGAAAAGGTTCTCATAAAAACCTCTGATGTTTTGACAAGTGTTGCAAGTTAAAGCAGAAGAACGGTCGGAGTAACACTGACGGTTGCTTGCTCCGTACTTTGGGCAGTATGATGCGATGTAGTAACAAGTGCGATTGGAGTAAACGCCGCCGATATTTGCACACGTTTCTCCGCTAAGTGAAGGATCGTCGGCTACGAAACACTGTCGCAGCTTCGGCATCTCAGTGCAGTAATAGTAGCAGGTGTTGTTGCTGACGTCAAAGTAACTGTCTGGGATGGTTCTGCATGCTAACTGCGAATGATTACTTGAACGTGAGTAGCATTGTCCGTTAACTGGTTGAGAGCGGCAATTAAAGCTGTTGTAGTAGCAGTAGTAATTGTATGGAGAAACAGTTTCTACGGCATAATATCCGCCAATATTGTAACATGTACCGTTGCTGTAGGATGTCGTTTTCTGCTTGTAGCAGTGATTGTTAACTGACGAGTAACGACATTTGTCGATGTAGCAGTACTTGTGGGCATATAATCCTCCGACTGATTGGCAGTCAGACTGTGTGTAATCTAAAGAGCGAGTTTCATAGCACTTGTTGTTAAAAAGGTACTTAGTGTCTGGACACTCGTAATAACAATATCTGCTTCCGTAGTAACCATCTAAGCTGTCGCATTCGGTTTTATGATTCACAGCTAACTTTATTCGATAGCACTGACCATTGATCGCATGAAACGTACAGTTAAACTGCACGAAGTAGCAGAATCGGCCGTATTTCCCTTGTTTGTCGACAGTGGTGAAGTATCCGCCAATATTTGCGCACGTTGAAGCTGTATAGCCTGATTCGACAAATGGGTAACATCTCTGGTTTTCCATGTGACCAGACATGCAATTTTTGCCGTAATAACAATAGTTTTCGGCTTCATTGAAATATCCACGGAGTTCGGTGCACTTCTGGGGAGTGTATGCAGATCTATAGTCGTAACAGATTTCGTTGATTAAATACTTGTAGGTCGGACACTCGTTGAAGCAATAGCCGTGCTGGTAATATCCACTGTGAATATCGCATTCTGATCGATTATTAACCAGAGACTTAAACCTGTAGCACTGGTTATTTGCGGAATGAAAAGTGCAGTTAAACTGCCTGTAGTAGCAGAAATTGCCTGCTTCGCCTGTTGTACTTGATGTAGTGAAAAATCCGCCAATGTTAGCACATGTTGAGGCTGTGTAAGACGAATCAACGTACGGGTAGCATTTGAGGTTTACAAAATAACCACAGTCGGGGTTGTCTTGTGACCTGTTATGATAGCAAAATTTGCCTGCGCTGTCGTAATGTCCATCGAGTTCTGCGCACTGTTGTTCTTCATATAATGTCGACCTAAAACCGCAGCGAATTGCTACAGTTTGTATGATATTTACCAGCGTTAAAACATTGGGTACAGTAATCATTCAGTTACGCAGGGAATACTAATAGGCCCTATTGTGCAATAATTTGAAAACGTTGTACATGTAAAATGTGATAATATCACGGGCATGGTGCATAACACACACTTGTTGCTATACACTACAGAAGTAGAAATACCAATAACAAAAAAGCCCAGCTGTCGCTAGGAAAAACGCGCTACCGCTTTTACAGTTTCTGTTGCAGTACTGACCTTCAAGGTCATCCAAGGTAAATGATGTTCATGTCATTTAAAAGGCAATAAGCGGCTTCCTATTAGTGATCAATAGCAACAAGACGTATATCGCACCGTTTATCCACAATACATGCGCAACACACGGACGGACAACAAACAGACTCATCGAGCCATAGACGCTCTACAGAATAGATGTAGTGCGTCAATAAAAAGTCTTAGGCAGTTGAAAGATATTTAGCGATAGACCTGCAACTTTTTCGTTTGGTGTTTGTAGTATCACAGCAAATATTTCGCAAATATAAAAACAACATCAAATAAATAAAAAAAAAATAACTTTACATGTAAGCTATGTTTAAGCTTAGATCCTAATGTTTTACAATGTGAAAGCTAGTAAAAAGTTAAGCGACAAGTGCCATAAAAATGGCCGTCAGACGTCACATAGAAACGAAGCTTTTTCGTGGCAAAGTAAATAAACAGTTTTGAAAAATAAACAGAAAAATAAACTAGTTACCGGTGTTTGTAGCAGATGCCATTAACAGTGAATCCATTGCACTTCTCTGGCGTGATTGGTTGATAGTTCATGTCGCCGTTGTGACTGTCACGAAAAACAATCTAAATGCGAAACAGCGAAAGTCTTATAGAATTCCATAGGCTCAGAAGATGTTAAGGTGAGTAATATTTCGCAAGATTGCGTAACGAGACTGTTAAAATTTTTATGACAATTGTACAAATTACATCATACATAGTTCCAATTTTTTTTGTTTATATTTTTTAAAAAAAATTCAAACTCAAAAAAACGTCCACGATACCAAACCATACGCCAAATTTTGTTAACGCTGGACTATAATTTTAAGTTGAACGACTAACGAGCATTATCCATTATCCACAGCGACATAATTTTATCTGATGAACTTTTGCATATCTGCAGTATTGCGCGAACCCGTCCACTTACCACAACAATAAGGACAACGAGAACGATGAATACAGCAACAACGATGCCAGCGATGGACACACAGTAAGATGCTTTTCCCAGATCAGTCGCCGCCTTGACAGCCTGCGGTTCTTTGGACAGCTTACGGTGAGCCAGCACTGCAGCGTAGTACAATCACAACATTCGTTTTACTAGCAGCCGTTTTCGTTAATTGAAAAGGTCATTATGTTTTGCAGTTATTGACGAGTTTGACTTTGTTATCACTCGTGTCTGATCTGCACTGATGTGACTTTGTTGCGCCGCGCTGCCAAAGTAAGCAAGGAACGCTAACTAAAGAGTGTTTCGTCTGGTTGTCTTCCTTTCCTACTTCAATGGTCTCGAAAATCCGAACTGTCATAAAAGTAATGCAGAAAATTGTTAGAAGTCAATTTCTAAGATGCGTGTTTATTTGTGTGACGAACCGACCGTGTAGCCTACAACAATGAGAAATAAATACCTTCGGTTGTTTTCTTGGAGTACGAAGTATACACAAAATCTGTAGACAACTATACTTACGTGCAAGTATAAAGGCGATGAGACCAAACAGGAACCCGCACAGCCAGAACACGAAGCACGAGAAAATGATCTGCAGTATGAACGTCTCTTTGGTGTCTGGGCCCTGTCCGTTGCTGGCCATGACGGGAAGTACAACGCGCCCGCTGTTAGCATCTTGCACCATGTAGACGACACCGGCTTGTTGTGGTGCTGGTAATATTGCGACATTGTCGCTCAGTTGTCCCTGTAATCATGTCACCAATCTTCACAGATGTTAAATCAAATTCGCTATTAATTCATGTCACGCAATTGGTGCTGATCATCTTTCTGTTCGTTGCAGTGGTTGCAGTTGCACTAGATTTACTGTTGCTTTTACACTGTTTTTCTGTGTTCAAAGAGGAAAGAGCAGGATCGGCACTGAAGGCATTTTCAAATGTCAGTGGCCTGTTAATAGTAGCTATTGCGCTGATACAGTTTGATCGTAATTCTGGGGGTCGCGACCCCCTATTCCGGGAGAAAAGGTGTCGGTAGGGAATTGGTAACGGTAATACTGGATGAGGCATTGATAAGCTTCTATAACCTGCCAATATCTACAGGGTGTGCCAATAAATTTTACCGCCTGAGGTTTTTTGATAATTTTTCTGAAACGGCTGACAATTTTTAAACAAAATTTTACACACCTATTATCCATTCAGATTTACGCTAACCTAAACCGTTTTGGAAAAATTATCAGAAAACCTCAGGGGGGTAAATTTTTTTGGCGCACCCTGTACAAGTATGCCGCTAACCGAAACGGTTTGACCACAATTTGCAATGCAAGTATTCGGGGTGCACTATCCATGTTAGTGGAAAATAGACAGATTGTAGGGGCCCGACTTTGTCACAGGGTGGTGGTCGGACAACCCTATTTACATATTCAGACAGTTTGTCAATAAGACGTGTTGCTTAGCCACATAACATGCGCTACAGAGTACAAACAGACGACAACCATGCTGGGCCATAGACTCGACCTTAACGGGCAGTCAAAAACACAAATATATTGTTAGCAGGCTATCTACTTACCTTTGCTTTCTGCTCATCAAACTGCCATGGGTTTGATTCAGGACTTGCATGCTCTCCAGCCGGATTGTTGCCGTAAGCTGGAGGTGAACTTGCGTAAGCCATTCTCAATAGGCTAACCAGTAACTGCAGTATGCTTGTCTGTCTAAGGACTGGTTGAACTATACAGCTTAACCAGCCTATAGATATAGTCGAGACGCGATGTAACGGTCGGGCGAACTAGTTGGAGCTACGTGCGTAAATTATTCGCATTTGACTATTATCAGAAACGGCGCGACTGCTATGCAAGATTTATGGCTCGGTACATGTTAATAGACAATACATTATGTCTTGACTTGACTTGCACTTCGAGTAAACGTCGAACTAAGGATGATTTTAACCCGACTGCCCTTCTATGCGCGATTGCAAAGCACTTTTTACGACACTCGAAACAGGGAGCAGCCAGGGATAGTCAATTAGAAGCTCATTGAGAGTCTCTGGATAGCAACACGGGGATGGATGCACGACAGCAGGAAACCGGCAGTAAAATGGTAGGGATGGAAGTCAACTTACGGAAAAAAATTGCACGGTCTGAAAAAATGCTGTATTATTATTTTAGAGTAGTCTATAGGCTAGGCTTACAGCATTAATGTTGTAGCAAACGTAATTTCGTAGTTATGCTAAACTTATGCAAATGCAGTCGTTTGTTTTTTGTAAACCTCTGATATCATGCAACATTTCCCCGAACCATTTAAATTATTCGCTGCTAAAAACAGCCGTGCTCGTTGCACTGCTGTTAGTGCAATGTCAGAAAGAGGTTGATTACGACCGATATGACTGAACTACTTTTGCACATAGACCAGCACAAACACAGATGCTAGAATGCACTAAGCCTATAGTTGCCTAAACGATGCACTCTAATTATCCAAAAGAAACGAGCGAAATTGCACGCAGTCGTTTTGACGGCAACTTAGGCCTACTCGTAGGCCCCTAGCCAACCGTGGCGAAGAGAAAACAGCATATAGGGCTATAGTGTGACGCGACGTCGCATTGAAAGGGATGAGAACAGCGAGAAGTTGTGTTGGACCCTAAATGTTAGTGTTGGGATGGGACAGAGAGCTGACGGCTGTAGTCTATGATGCGCCTATGCATAGGCCTACGAGCTGAAGACGTGGGTGGTACGGGGGATGATCTTGGTATGTGCTAAGAGTGAGTAGGCCCTATAAAAGGGATGCGAAAGGGATAAGCACAATGAGCGAAAATTGACCTAATTCAGCGCACTATGGACCTATGTACCGCCGTGGCGTATAGAGACGTCGCGGAGTTTACTGTTCGCCGTTTTTATGCCTCTTCTCACCATCCATTCTCATATAAGTCGACAGTGTTGTAAATAATAGCCAATCATATTGAGGCTCGCACCGTCACACGCAGCCATACAGTGCAGATGCTTTATCTTAACACCAAAAACTCGAAACCATCTACAAGTGACCAAAACTAAGGCACATATTAATGATAATGATAATAATATAAAGGTAAAAAGGTAAAGGCGGTGCACAGCTCTTAATAGGAAACCCATCACAGAGCTACGAAGCGTCACCTGCTCCGCCTCAACTCCAACTGTAGTGCCGTACAAGCCGGTACTCGATTTACCTACCCCGGAGGGATAGAAGGCTGAGTTGACTTTGTTGTTGGTTAGATACCTGGACGGTTCATCTGTCTGCCGACAGTCACCCATTTAAGTGGTAACCACTTGATACGGTGTCCCGACAGATGCTAGCGACAACTGGCTAGACACAACTGGCTTTACACATTTTTGAAGCGCCATATCTCCGTAACGGTGCCAGATGGACGCATGATCACCATGGACCACGGATAGAAAGTCGACACCCGGGAGTCGAATGATCACGTGACCAATGACGTCACGTGACCCCAAAAGGTTAAACTCGTGACCCCATTATCTTTGAGGCGCTATATCTCCATAACGGTGCAAGATAAACGCATGCACTCTGATTATCCAAAAGGCCTTAATATAGGCCCTAGTAAACGATAAAGTGCCTCTGTATCTTTACACACGTTTAGTTTTATGGCGCTTTATAAGTATATTTTTAACTTTTTAACTTTATGGTGACGATAGAAGATTTATAGTGAATCGAATGATTGACAATGTCTCAGTCTATTGTTTAGTTAAAATAATAGAGAAGGATAAAATGATTATTGCTGCTGTTCAATTTGAAATTAAACTGTTTGATTTTTTTTACTAGTCTAAACAGCTCACTGATTATATTTATACGGACACATACTGTAAACTATCGAAATGCATTGGACAGACTCCGTGTTCGTATGAACATTATCTTGTTACTGATATCATTACTGATAACTAATTTTGAGTTATTTACAATGCCACAAAGTAGAGTAAGCATAATTTACAAACTGAGTGCATGGAAGTTTTCAGGCATTGGATGTTAGTAAAAGATGTCACAACACAGCAGCTGACAATCTATCTGCTACATTTTTTGACTCAGTCAAAATAGTAATAACTATAAGCCACCAGTTCTGTAGGTTTGTGCAGTAGTTGTCTCTCACGTGCCAAATTTAAATTTATTTCTGCAACTCCATGGCAGAGCGGTAGGTAGTCAAATGTGAGTGAACTGCCAATCAAAAACAAGTTTTTAAAAGAACTGGTATTGATACTATCCTCGGTGAAATTGAAAACACATACAATAATCACAATTATTATCCTTTGTGTACGGTACTTGCTATAAAAGTTATCTTATGATCTTTTTTAAACTGCATTAAACATTAAATAATTTTAATTAAATAATCTTAAATAGTAAACAGTCTTACGTCTAAAACATAATGTTTTTAAAGAATACTATTTTTGCTTACAGATGCCAGATTGGTGATGCTGGCAGTTAACTGTCAACCTGTTAACTGTCAACCATTAAACCAGTATTTAGGCTATCTACATCTATGCACTTAGGGTGTGTCACAACAGACTATAGAAAGGTAGCGAACACCCTTTAGAGGTGTTCAGCAAGATGTATCATTATTCCAAAAAGTGCTCTTGTTTACCACAAAATGGGTTGATTTCTAGGCTTTGACCCGATGGGAGAGTTTATCAAGCGCTAATGCTATAGCTAAAAAAAGTTAGTAGGCCCTAGTAAAATGGGTTAAGTGACGATCGAGAGGAGAAATGCAATTCGCCTTCATATGCTTTTGGGTCGTTTTAGCACCATATGAAGTAACAGGGTGACCAGTCACCTGAAAAATCTGAAAAATTCAGGGAATTCCATAGTGTTCAGGGAAATGTCAGGAAAAAACTATTCTAGGCTTACCCCGTTGGACAAAAATTGGCGGTACCATTTTTACGCGCGAGAGCTAGCATAACTAGCTATAGCGCGTATTAGCTATGGTGATTCTGTCTTGGTGTCTGTCACAATTAACCCGGTACCGATCGGAGCCCAGGTAAGATTAAAACTTCTGTTTTTCACCATATGATAGCTTAAAGTCTCTAGTATTTTGTAACAAAATTTCATATTACTGGGTAAAGGGGTCACCACGAATGAGGGGGAGAAATAGGGCACCCTCCCCCTTAAAAAGCGTTATTATACCGTTATTGGCTCTTCTAACGTGAAAATAATTGCAGAGAGGCACAAACATGCGGCTTATCATAACAAGCACTGGCAACGAGCTTCTTAGAAATGTCAACATTGATGACCTTGACTGACCTTGAACCCCCAAAATAATGGGTTTTAGTGAATTTTTTCATTTGGGCTGCGACACGAACTTCAAGAGTGAATTGCACCAAAATGGCTGGAGATAGACCAAGACAACCTGCAGATGAAATTTTCAGCATTGAATGTAGATTTTAGCAATTTAAGTCCGGATTCTCTAGGTTCAAGGAGGCCTGCGCACGCGGGTGTCAAATAGGGGTTCCCTCTCTAAAAGAAGTCTTTTATCCGCTGCTGGCTTGTCTTGCATATTTGAGCAAAATATACTACTGTAAATATCAGTTTCTACAGTCCGAGGTTTTTTATCATTTATACTACTTATTACGCGCGAAAGCAGCTACTGCTTTCAGCGCGTCTTAGCCATCGCAATTCTGTCCGTCTGTCTGTCTGTCCGTCTGTCCGTCCTTCACACGGGTGGATCAGTCAAAAGCGGTGCAAACTAGAATCACCTAACCTTCACCATCGGCTGCCTGGAACACTCTAGTTTCAGGAACCGTAAAGCTTTTTTATAAATTCGAAGGGAGTCACCCCAAACGAGGACACTAAATGAGAGGGGGTGGGCAAAATTTGCGATTTTTGGCTAATCAGTTCGCTGTATCTCAGTAGCGGTGCGAGATAGGGCCTAGGTTACTATTAATCACTAATAGGAAGTCGTACACTAACTCTCGATTGGCGCCGAATTCAATGACCCTGAATGACCTTGAACGCCAAAATAGGGAGCTTTGTGGATTTTTTGGTGATTTCGGGCTGCGTCACAAGTCTATATCATTCACAAGGTGGCGCCACGGAACTATCGTTATGCGATCCACATAGAGAATTTAGTATTTGTATAGTAACTTAGCGTGAACACCCCGATTTTTAGCTAAACTAATGAACAAGAACTGCTACAGGCTTTCGCGCGTCTCGTGAGCATTAGCTCAAATTTCTTGGTTTTTTGTCAGTTATTAGTGACGAAATGTCGTGTATCCTAATATGCACAAGCTGATTGTCGTTCACCGGTTGTCGTTAGCCAGATGTCGTCAGTAAAATGTTGGTAGCCACTACTTGTCGCCCGCTTGATGTCGTTGTCACAATGTTCTCCGGCCGTCTGTCGCGGAACCCGATTGGGAGTGGAACTCACGACCTCTCTATCTTAAGTATGACGTCATACCATTACACCAGAAAAAGAAATAAAAGATTCGCACAGACAGGCTAGGTCCTTTGCGAGGAAGCTTATTTCATTTTAGCGCTTTGAGCCGGCGAGTGTTAGACCCAATTAAGTTAGCATACAACCCAAGTCGGCCGGATAGCCAGCTCTATCAGCCGGCTACTTTAACCGACTAGGCAAGTAAGCTACACCCTGCAGCAGTCCTGGCACTTTACTAATTAAATGACTAGTTAATTTTTAGCCCGACGGCAATAACAGTACGATATATAGCTCGCAGGGGCTTACACATGATGGTTGTCGTCAAAGGACGATATAGACCAGGTCCATAGGCATCGACTAGATTCACAGGGGCAATGGGGAAGACGCCCAATTAGCCTAATTAACATTACTCCCGGCACGACCGGTGCAAAATTATTTTGCCCGGGTAAGCCAACTATTTTTCCAGGTTTTAAATAATATGGAATTAACTGCTCATGGTTACGAAAAAATAACCAAATTAAAATTGGTGCCACCAGAAGCGTTATCGTCCCGCTCCGGACGCTGCTGGCAGAGCTTACGACGCTCCCCCAGACTTTTCTCGGGGTTGAAGGAAAGACAACTTTTGAAAAATTATTTGCCTTTCTCTAAACGCTTTTTGACGCCTTACAGCTATGCTGTAAGCGTCTCTGGCACGGTTGTCGCCTGTATGTCGTCTGTCTGTCCGTCACAGATGTATTGTGGCTAAACGGTGCGAGACATGGTTTAAGTTGCTATTGATCACTAATAAGAAGTTTCATATTGGCTTTAAAATTACACACAAAAAATATTGACCTTAAATGACCTTGAGTACGCGCTATTGTGGCTAAACGCTAATCACTAATAGAAAATCGCATTCCCTTTCAAATGAGATGAAAATCATCGACCTTGGATAACCTTGAAGGCCAGTACTGCAACAGTGTCTGTTAATTCACCCGTTCCTGAATTAACCGGTAGGGTTAGGTTTTGGGATAGGGTTAAGGTTAGGGATATGGTTTGGTTAGGGTATAGGTAAGGGTTAGGGTTAAGGTTATGGTCTACGTTATAGGTTATGGTTAGCGTTAACAAAAATAATTTGGATGCAGGTGAATTGCCAGACAAGTACTGTATAAGCTGTAGCGCGTCTTCCCTGGCGACAGCTGAGTTTTCTTGTCTTCAGCGTCACCGTTTTTGGCACTTCGACTGTACGTACGCTCTCCCGTTATATCGCTATAGAAGTCGACACGTGTCTCTGCTTAGGTCAATGGCCGTTTTCAAACTGTACTACGAATGACGCTTAATAATAGAAATGTTGCATTCGAATGTGTCTGTGCGTAATGTGTGCCGGCGAGTTGTCGATTTGATATAGCTAATTAAGCCTACATAACAAGTTTAACTCAAGTTTCTGACTTAAAATGAGTTGATAAAAAACGAGACGACACATAAGAAAAAGCGATCAGTAACCGTAAGCAGTAATTTTCATAAATGACCGATTTTGTGATGGAACAAAAGTGACAAAAGAGACAGAAATGAGGAACAACCATCGGAAAAATTACTTTCGGTTTCTATTTCATACATAGAGTAAAATCTAATGCCAGTTTATTTCGTTGACAACAGCATCTATGGTACTTAATTTTTTTCAATCCACTGTAAAGGCGAAGTTTAAAATTATTAATTAACATAAAACCTTGCATTAGATTCAATTCACTTACTTACAGAACGATTACTATGATTATATAAAAATTTTTAATCGGTAATTTGTAGATTGTTTACATAATTTGCTGCAGTACTGCAGAGTATTACGTGAAGTAAACACAGTGCGAATAAGTCCAAAGTTGTATTTTTTTGGTTTTTAAATTTTTGCACAAAGTTTGGAGATGCAGATATGATCGACGGAGCTGAAGAACTTACAGCAGACGAGAAAAGACAAGCTTTGCAGTTTGACAGGTAGTTGTGATCGGTTTATTTCGTACCGTACTGATGTCGTTCATGACCACTTATTATGCTGTTTGCAGAGATGTGCGGATCCTAAATTGACTGCGTCCCAGGGCCAGTCTTAACGAACGTGGCATGTGCAAAAAAACTGGAAATGCAAGTGGGTGGAAGTCTGTGGTATTATTTTTACTAGAGAGAAAAATGTTGTGGTAAAGGAGTTCATTTTTGTTGGGAAGCATCTGTGTCGGCAAAAACCTAAAAAATTGTGACCATGTCCACAGTATGTTTTCGGACGTGCATTCGCTGTTTGGCTTCTGCCATGAGTAGGGCAATGCAGTATACTAGCTTTTGCAAGAATAGGAGATGAACTGTTTCATTCACGCATGATTTCCACTGGTGCATATGGTCGTCAACTTTTTTTTGGCTAAAAATATCAAATTTTCAGCAAAACCGTCTATGATATGATCAGTTGTTACTGCCAAACTGATGCCAAAAGTTGAGTGTTATACCCAACCAGAAAATTTAATGCCAGGTTCGAAGAACAGTGCCAAATATTGCCAAATTTTTTTACAGCCATGTTTCTTTAAAATGCCAAACTGATTTATTTTGCAACACACCTATGAAATAAACCATGTAGGGAGACTAAAAGTACAGCAGTTTGCTCTTACATCATGATATGGTACGGAATTCGGTCAGATGTTTTAATTAAAGTAGTTGACACCATTAACACGATGCGTGAAATGTTTGTTATGGTGTTGTTGTCATCAGTATTGCATGGCTGTGAATATCTGTAGCCTGCAGTTTGGATTTATGAAGTTGGATTCACCAGATGGAGTCAGTAAAAAGGCTCTTATGCTTCGGGTATGTTAGATGCATTCGTACAGTTTTTTTTTTACTTTGGCATGAATACTTTGGCATCGTATCCTGAGTGCTTATTCATAGTTCATTAACATCTCCATGCAGTGACATAGTTCTGTTTTGTTTACATACTTGTTGCATAGGTTTTTAGCATGTTGTAGTGTATGGCTTCTAATTAACAGGTTAAATTTATAGCACTTGGTGCATAGTTCGATGCTTAAAAATTTAGGGCATTTCTGAAAAATACTGCATGGCAACTGTTGCTATTAGATGGTTGTACCATAAGTTGGCCAGTAGTTGCTGTTACCATGTATACACTATGTTTCATAAAAAGGGACCCCTTTTTCTTTCTTTCATAATTCACTTAAATGATAATCAATTTAAATGAAATTTTTACCAGTTGTAGCGGAAAAAATACTAATTCAAAATATTTTAACACAATATGGCAGTTGATTAAATATTCTTTGCTATGCATGATGTAACACTGACCTCATGATATGTCAAGGGTACAAGCCTGCTAGTCTCAACTGGTGCTGTAAGTTGTTACTCTGTTTCGATGGTGAAAAATCTGGTTCGTTGATGAAAAATTGGTGAAGTTTTACAGTTGCAGCCACAAAAAAACGTGCAAAGCAATCGTATTTACGTGTCTGTGGAGATATCTGGACTTTCAGATGTTTGAGCAAGACAGTGCACCAGCACACTGAGCTTGCAAAATGGTTGCATTTTTGGATCGGGGCATGTCGCTTGATTTCATGTCCACATGTTGCTCAGTGCTGACACGATAAACATTTTTCATTAGCGAACCAGATTAAGTTCACCATCAAAGGAGGGTAACAACTGACAGCGCTATTTGAGACAAGCAAGCTTGTACTCACGACACGTTATGACTAGGGTTGTTAAACGAAGTTCGGATGAACTTCAAATTTCAAGTTTGAATTCGTATTCGTTTTTCAGCCCTTCGATATTCGAATCTAAGCATGACTAATTAGACGCAGACGGTTTTGCCTCGAAAGTGGAGCACTGTTACTTCAGCGGTGCACTGTGTGACGATTTTTTTGTTCTCTGCCGGCTGTCAATTCAAGCAACGCCCGCCGCGTGTTTGCTTACCCCTTCCCTCCCCTTCCTTCCCTGCATACCGCCGCGGTGTTCAATTATTCTCCGTCTTGCACTGCGCCCCTGGCGCATGTTGTATACTAATGCAAGCTATCAAAATGACAAATCTTGGTGGCCCAGACACAGACCAGACATCAATACATCAGCAGACATCGACGGCGATAGAGCGCGACATGGCTTGACGTCCTGGCTGATTGCACTGTTGATAGACTGCTTCCTGGCATGTGGCGTGCGTGCTGTGACCTTCATTTTGCCCCACAGTGCAGACATCAAATGCAAATTGCTTAAGCTTCTCCACAAATATATAAACAAAGTTCGAATTTAATCCAAATTTTAGCGGTCGAAATTCGAATTTGGAAAAAAACGAATTTAACATCCCTAATTATGACATCAGCGTCATGTCACGACTAGCAAAGAATATTTAATCAACTGCCATATTTAGTTTAAATGTTTTGAATTAGTGTTTTTTTTTCAGTTTTTACAGCTGGTAAAAATTCCATATAAATTGATCGTCATTTGAGTGAATAATGAAAGAAAGAAAAGGGGTCCCTTTTTTATGAAACACCGTGTAGTGATACCCCGCTGGAACAATTGGATGGCATCCTAGATGCTTGTTTGATGCCAAGTAATATCACTGGCCTATTGTTCTCTATGGAAGGGGAGCTTTAGAGGCCAGAATACCTGGTCAAAATTTGCATTGCAAGTTGCAGCCAAACTGTTACAGAAAGCAGAATCATTACTGTAGGCTTAGATTATAGACAATCTGTAGAAACTCAACAATGCCCTGTCAATGGTACCATCAGTTACGCTGACTTATGACATACCTTTCCATAGAAGAACGTGTTATCACGATACAGCTTAGATTACTGTGGTCTTTGACAGTGCTTGTTTTTCTGTATCTGAACTCGATTGTGTTGCATGCTGCATGTAGGCAATCGGCAGTCTGGAACGCAAGCTGAAGCAGCATGCAGCCAATGAGAAGGCAGTAGGACAGGATGAGAAACAAACACTGTCTCTTCCTGTCGATGCACAGATCTACTGCATTCTTGGCCATTTGAATCTTCTGCTTGAAAACTATCCTAAAGGTATTCCTGTTACCATGAGATAAATCTGAGTGTAGTTTAACTTTTTACGTGCGAAAGCAGCTACTGCTTTCAGCACGTCTTAGCCATCGCAATTCTGTCTGTCCATCTGTCCATTTGTCTGTCACACGGGTGGATCAGTCATAAGCGGTGCGAGCTAGAATCACCAAATCTTCACTGTCGGCTGCCTGGAAGACTCTAGTTTCAGGAACCATAAAGCTTTTCCATAAATTCGAAAGGGGTCACCCCGAACGAGGACACTAAATGAGAGGGGGTGGGCAAAATTTACGATTTTTGGCCAATAAGTAGCTGTATCTCTGTAACGGTGCGAGATAGGGCCTAGGTTACTGTTAATCACTAATAGGAAGTCGTACACTGGCTCTCGATTGGTGCCGAATTCAATGACCTTGAACGCCAAAATAGGGGGTTTTATGGATTATTTGGCGATTTCAAGTCTATATCATTCACAAGGTGGTGCCATAGAACTATCATTATATGATCCAGATAGAGAATTTGGTATTTGTATATTAACTTAGCGTGAACACCCCAATTTTCAGTCAAACTACTGAACCAGAACTGCCCTAGGCTTTCATGCGTCTCGTGAGCATTAGCTCAATTTTTTTGTTTATACATGATGGAGTTGGTTGCTGCACAATTAATTCTGCAATGAAAGATTATTGTTGCAAGTTTGTCTTGGTGCTAGTTTGTACATTTGTTATTTGTGTCTGGGTTTTTGTTGAACTGGCCTGTTTTTCAGCATTTAATGTGCTTAAGCTGGATGCCCCAAAACTGTATGCAGAGTGATATTTTATTTTCGGGCCATTTTCTGCTTTTGAAGCCAATGTTGAGGAAATCTGTTTAAGGATAAAGTATGTGCATTATGAAGAAAAATAAATACACGTCGATGTAAAGTATAAGATTTCAATACTGGTGCCGTTTTTGCGATGCATACTGCGAGTTGAGACTATGTGTTTTTGTGTGATTTCAGCTCTGTCTGCATATCAGAAGTTCTATGCTCTGCAGAAAGACAGTTGGAAGGTATGTAAATTTTTTTAATATGTAGAAATTATTTTTTGGTAGTTAGTTTTATGCTGACCATGTAATGAATTACTGTCAGCATCTCCACCTGCCATCTCATCACTTTTTTTTAATCACTTGGTAAAATTAATATTAATTTGCTCACAATTACAATTTTAGGTTTAGCTTGGTTTTTTTTGTATTTTGTGTGTTTGTGTTTCTGTAAAGGTTAAACTTACTGTTTTTTATTATGTGTTTGTGTGCATTCCGCCTGGAAAGGCCGTACCCGAAATGACCTATACTGTGTCGAGTGGGACGTTAACCCTACTCACTCACTCACTCATCCAGCTGAGGGCGAAAATGTCGAGTCATAGTGAATGTGCCGGTGATGTTACTGCCAGATAATGATTTAGCTCATTGCAACTTTGGCTGAACTGCTGTTTATTTGCTGTTATTTATTGCGTCTGCACCGCATATCTCACAGGTTTACCTTATAGCTGGACTGCTTATGCAAATCTCTTGCATCACATCATTTCTGTCATCAAGCAGTGTAATTATGTCCAAAAAGTAATGTTCATTTTACTGCCCTAGTGCCCCCACAGCTGAGTTGACAAGAAACTGAGAGAGGGTGTGTTTACATTTGCACTGCTCTACACTGTCTCACTATCATTGACTGTTTTGAATTTTTTTGACAGACACATCGTTTGTATGATGGCATCACATCTGTATTCTTGACATTGTAAGTTCTTGTCTGTCACATTTTATGTAGGCCAAGGCCTATATCGTATTATCTATGTTATCATTGGTTGAACTGTGTGATCAGGATTCAGCATTTCTCTATGGCTTGGGAATTACATACTTCCATTTTTCCGCTTATCAGTGGTATGTTTTTTCACGACTTTGTTTTGATAAGTGGCGTACCATAGTGTTATAGCTGTTACTATCTTATCTTGTGTGAATATTATGGAATGTGGCGATTTTCGTTGAATGCAAGACCTGGTAGAAATGTGTCGGTGGAGGGGTGGATTAGGGACTTGTTGCTTATTCTATGAGGATGCTCAGAATGTAGATCAGTGAAGTTTGCTTATCACTGAGTCAACAAGTTAACCCAGGTCATACCCCATGCCATCATCATGCTGTAGTTAATGGTTTTTGTGTGTTAGGGCAACACGAGCATTTCAGAATCTTCTCTACCTGTACCCAGACTTCAGTCGTTGTAACGAGGTTCACGTTCGGCTGGGTTTGATGTTCAAAGCTGCGTCAGAACATGAGTCCAGTCTAAAGGTAATAAACAGAAAACACTGGCCCACCCTAATTCACGATTACACCTACATGGCGTGATTCGTGTAATTGGCTGGTTCCATGTAATCGTAAATGTTTGTGAAATCACATGCAATACAGAGATCATGGTATTTTTCTGCACTATAGGTCATCTCTGGATGTTTAGTGCACAACAATGGTTATTCAGAACACTTGAATACTATCTTCAGCTGATTGACTTTTTCCTGAGCAGTTGGACAGATCGGCACTAAATCTGCTGTGCAATGTGCATGTATCTTGCTACTGATGTTTCACTCTGGGCATGTGTAACAAGGAAAATTACAACAATTTCAGGCCATTTTAAGCTTCCTTGGAATTTTTGCACTTAATTTTTGTTGTTTCTTAAGAATGCCCCCCATTGCTTTTTACGCGCAAAAGCAGCTACTGCTTTCAGCGCATCTTAGCCGTCGCAATTCTGTCTGTCCGTCCGTCTGTCACACGGGTGGATCAGGCAAAAACGGTCCAAGCTAGGATCACCAAATCTTCACCGTCGGCTGCCTGGAAGACTAGTTTCAGGAACCGTAAAGCTTTTTCATAAATTCAAAGGGGGTCACCCCGAACGAGGGTGCTAAATGAGAGGTGGGTGGGCAAAATTTGCGATTTTTGGCCAATAAGTCGCTGTATCTCAGTAACGGTGCGAGATAGGACCTAGGTTACTATTAATCACTAATAGGAAGTCGTACACTGGCCCTCGATTGGCGTTTAAGTCAATGACGTTGATTGACCTTGAACACCAAAATAGGGGGTTTTATGGATTTTTTGGCGATTTTGGGCTGCGAGACACATTGCAAGAGCGAATTGCACCGAAACCAATTGAGATAGACATGGTATGAAATTTTTAGCATTGAACGTAGATTTTGACGGTCCAAGTTTCAATTTTCTAGGTTTAAGGAAACCTGTGTATGAGGGCATCAAAGAGCGGTACCCCCGTAAAAGTCGCGACGAAATGGCTGGAGATAGACTGACAGTTTGCGAACAGGAACTGCTATAGGCTTTCGCGCATCCCATGAGCATTAGCTCAAATTTCTTGTTCTTCTTGAATTAGGCTGGGCCCTACTCATATTGTGTGACTGTTGTGATAGTTGCAGCATCTGACACATTTCAGTTCACTTGAGTTGGATAGTTTGTGTAGATCTGTGTTCTCTTACTTCTAATAGCTAAGCTACCACAGTCATCTGACTTGTTCTATAAATCCTATATTTTGGCAGTTTACATTTCACGCAACAAAAACACGAACTTTGATGTCACAAGATGCCGTTTCTGTAGTGCAAAAATGCTCTAAAATACGTTTTCAGCCGGGGCTCCACCCCGGACTTTTCTAGAAGAGCGGTGACCACTCCTCTAGACCCCATCAGACTTGTTGAAATGGGAAAGTTGGGGAAGTTTCTTCAGGTCCCGTGACGTTTTGGGGCCCTGCCATCGCTGAAAAAATAGAATATTTTGTCTCTCCGTTTCATTAATCAACAAAAACTTCACTGTCAGATATGGAAGCCATGCAGTTTGTGTGTTCATAATGTCAGATGCTGGTCATTGCACTGGTATTCAGGTTTAATACTAAAACACGCATGTGTCCTATAATTTCCTATATTTTTTGCATGTTTTATATTTTTTTGGCCAGTGTCCTATAGAAATTTGCCAATGCAGTGGGATGACTGCTACCATAGACATGCTAGTTGCTGCTGTAGGCTTTGCTAAACAGTTAGTTTTCAGGCGGTGATTGAAACTGTAAGCTGATGATGATGATGATTGGTTTTAAAACGGCTGTTGGTAGTGAATTTCTGGAAAAAATGCTTGATTAATCACCGGGCTCTGGTGTAATACTGTACAAGTAATTACCGGAGATGTTCGGATTCTGTGCAGTTGTACTTTGTGCTGTACTGGAGACTAACACTAGCTGTGAACTTGGCCTGTTTGCATGCTGATCAGCCTTGAATGGATATGTCACATTTATATTGTACTACATATAACCAGTAAACTGAGTGAAAATGTTCATAATTTGTGCATTATGAAATACAGACACTTGACATTTGCTTTGTGTTGCAGCACTTCTGGTTGGCTTTGAATGATACCAATGTGTGTTCATTGTCCAAATTTGAAAGTAAGTAAACAACTCTGATGTAAGGTTTACTTTTGGAGAACATATTTTTCATTTTGTCATGAAGTTTGATTTGTTTGTCGTAATTCTTGTTTTGGGTGAACTTTAGGCTTACTGTGATTAAGAATCTGTGTAATTTGTATGCATGTGTACTTTAAAGATATCTTTGTTTCTAGTTTGTTAGTACTTCCTTTATGTCATTACTATCAAGCGCATGTGTGTTTTGCTGCTGTGTCTAATGCCAAATGATGTGTTACTGTTATTTTAGTTCGGTTTCACATCGCACATGTTCTGGAGCTGCAGGTGAGTACTATTTGCTTGTACGGTAAATTCTGTTTGCACGACATCATAAAGATGGACCTGGCTTGTGAATTGTTCGAGGCTTATTGGTTTCTCATAAATACAAGTAGTGAGTCTGCTGTGTTAAATAATTGCACACATATCATTGCATCTACTTCTGTCAGTCTTTAAATGTCGTCGCTGCTTGAATGCAGTTGGTTGAGCAGCACTAGTAGGGGGGCATTCGGTATCTGAAAAATGTCCACTGCCCGTCCTTTTCGGAGCTCTTTTGCAGGATCTGGCGCAACTGGAAGTAAACATAGCTTGGCTACACAACAGTTGGAAGTTCTGCTAGTTGCAGCAGCAGTAGTGGCAATCACGTTGCTGCATAGCAAGCACACTGTAGGTAATATTTTTGCCATAGACAGAATAAGTCAGTGCTCGATATAACGTATGGTTTGCTGGACTATCCAGAGTGTTTGTATACGTAGATAGTTACATGCGTTGTTGTTAATTGTTGTTTAGTGCAAATGTAAGGCTGCACGTGAAGCGTACGAGCAGCTTATTGAATGCGCTGATATTCCACCGATGCTGAAGGCAAATGCCCTGCGACAGCTTGGTCAGGATTGTTTATTTTAATCCAGCTGTTGGCTGCACCACAAAATCAAAATGTTTTTATTCATTCGTTTTTTGCACCAGAGGTAGTGAATTCCTCGGGGGTGAAACATTAAACTAACAAACTCTATAAATTTTCGGACAGAAAGCTGCAAATTTTCATGTCTCAAGTGGTCACTGTGCTGACTCGGAAATTGGGAACGTGTCGGCCAGGCAAGCTGCATTGAAACGTTAAAGAAAGCACTGGAACAAGACAGTTGTTTCACCGGTGATCAGTCGTGTATTTGTTTTTTGTTTATTTATTTGTTTGTTATGCATGTCATTAGATTAAGAAACCATATGATCTTTGGTGACGGACTTACAGCAGCTGTAGAGACAGATGCTTTGCTGCTGCAGGTCCGAGGCTGTGGAACAACCTTCCAGGTCATGAGATAAACTGACATTAACTTTGAACAGTTCAAGCGGCTGCTGAAGACACTTTTGTTCCGATGTTGAGAGCACGGCACATTGTGGCTAACAGTTAAATTGCACCCCCTAAGTCATCTTATCTTACTTACTTACGAATGTATTAAAGTATTGTAGTTGATATTGTTGCTGATCGTGGTATATAGCAGAGCTCGTCATATACTGGGCCTGTGTAGTGCATATGTGTGTGCACTGCGCTGTTGGTCAGGCTGGATGTATCACACTGTTGAGTCACTAGGAGATTCACAGACCAGAGAGTCGGCAGCGATTAACTATCTCCGTCGGTCGATCGAGGTGGAGCCAACTAGTGGACAGAGCTGGTACTTCCTTGGCAGGTTTGAATCGTTGTGCAAAAAATGAGTTTCATTTTATTGCTGTTAGCTAGTTATGATTATTAACTTTTACTGCAAGCTTTACGTCATAACTAGTGTGTGAATGCTGTTATGGAGACAAAAGTCTAAAATTTGTATGATAGAGTTAATTTGATTATATTAAAATTATGGTAATTTAAGAACTGTTCACAAAACATTCATGTTTGGTTCACAGCGTAGTAGCATTTTTCTTCAGTCACACAGCCATACGTGCTATCCTGGTAGCAAATATTTCAGCATCTTTCTATGCTGTGTTTAATTTTGCCATCATCACTGTCATCGAGTGTTGTTACTAGTTTCTTTTTGTTAATGTGAAGTATTTTTATATTGACTTTTGTATTGACTTATATTGATAACCTGAGCAATGTTCAGCTAAATGTTAACAGTGGTATGTGTCATTTGTAGGTGTCTGTCAAGTATTGGCAAAGTCCATGATGCATTTGTGTCATATCGGCATTCGATTGACAAGAGTGAAGCAAGTGCTGACACTTGGTGTTCTATTGGGTAATTGTGCTAATCTGTTATCTGGTATTAAACTTGCAGCGATGACATTGGTGAGGTCAAGTTTTGTCATAGACTGAAGCTTTGAAATTCCAAGCCAAGTATTTTGTTTAAGACTTGTTTTAAGACTTAAGTTTTGTTTAAGTATTTTGTTTAGTGACTTTGTTTAAGACTTTAGTCTTAGATTAAAGTTAAAGCTTGACCTGACTCAGTGAATCACTTCTGATCAGAATTAATATACTGTTTGTTTCATACTTTGTATGAAGATGATTACTGATAATAATTTGCATGTAGTTGCGGTACTATACATTTTTTATCATTTCGGTATATGAGTTTTGCTTTCAGCTTTCAAATTTGGACAGTGAAGACACATTGGAGAGTCTTTAATCATTTTGGTTTATGAGTTTTGCTGTATTCATAATGTGGACCATTTGTGGGATTTTTAGGCTTTGGAAAATCCGTAATGTGTACTGTACATGCAATTAGCTCTGCACCATCACTGTCAGTCTTCAGTCGACATTTTAAGACTTTTGTGTTTTGTTTTTCATATCCAGACCTGCTTTGTGCTTATCGGTCACTTTGATGCTCTACTGACATAGTCGTAGAACTACATGTAATGTCTGCTATTTTGACCATGCTAAACCTCTTTTATTTTTGTGAAGAAGATGATAATGTTGATGATTTAAATCTTTATAACTGTTGTTGAGGCAGGATTGTGTGCATTGGCGTTGTGATAGGGGGAACAGGCCCTAAATTTTGTGCTATTTGAAATCGTCTTCTTGTGAGAAAATTTCTGTCAAAAATGCTGAATTTGGTGCTGAAACCCTACATTTTGGTTAGGGGAAATTTAGGGGCAGAATTGGAATTTTGAACATCTTGTTGGAAATTTGCAGTGTTTAGCAAAAAGTGCAACTTTTTGCTCACCTACTTTTTTTAAACCCACGACACCACTAATTGCGTGTATGTGTAGCATGCCGGTCTATGTACAGGGTGGGCCAAAAAACGTGGCACTTTACTTTTGTCCATATCTTCGCCAATTATTGATTGATTTTCAAAATTTTCCACTGTCACACTCTGCAGACAATTTGCAACACCGTGATAAATACATATCCCACCACACTGTAAATGCATCTCTACACTACCTTGTGAAATATCAATAAAATATGCACACATAACGATAATAAGAAACAAACATTTTGGTAAAATTGGAAAAAACACTTCAGACCAACATTGCAGTGAATGGTCTGTATGACACTAAGGTGTGTGGGTCTAACACAGTCTAGTGTCATACAAATCATTCATCGCAATGTTGGTCTGAAGTGTTTTTTCTTTCATTTACCTAAATTTTTGTTATTATCGTCAGTTTTTGTTTACATGTATATATTACAACGTAGTGTAGAAGTGCATTTACCGTGTGGTGGGATATATAATAATTGCATTATTGCAAATTGTCTGCAAAGTATGCCAGTGAAAGATTTTGAAAATTGGTTAATGATCAGCGAAGATATTGATGAAAGTGAAGTGCTACGTTTTTTATGGCCCACTGTGTATGTTGGACGTTGTTGGTCGGTGCAGGGTGTTGTATCAGCAGCAGAACCAGCACATGGATGCTCTGCAGGCGTACATCTGTGCGGTCCAGCTAGATCGGTCTCACAGTGCGGCGTGGACCGATCTTGGCATACTCTACGAGTCATGTGGACAGCCGAAGGATGCGCTTGTCTGCTATCGCAATGCTGTCGACACGGCAAAATGTACATAGCATCAGGGATTTGCGGATTTAGTTTCGCTTTATGACTTATCGATTTTCCCATTTTGTAGACTAAATTGTACAGCTAATATTGTGGATTATTGTTGTATTTAATTGTCAACTGGTGCCCAGTTTGCTGTTGGCTGTTCTAAATGGTTTACGTTTTTACTTGGAATCTTTCAATATCGTCCTAAGTGCATTCAGAAATGTTTTAAACTTTGCTTTATTGGAATTTAGTCAGGTTATGGTGTGGTGTTTTGTGGGTCATTTTCACTTACTACATGCAGTGTAGTCAGTGTGTTTGTTCAGTTGTTTAGTCACCATATAGTAACACTGGCAGGCCAGGTTTTGGTTGGAGATTTGAGATGTCTTCTGTAAGTACAATTGTGTAGCCCGGTTGTTTGTTTATGTGTGATATGTTTGTTGCTGTTAGCAACGGCCAATCCCAACATCGCGAGTCGTATAAAGCTTCTGCAGCAGAGTGTCAATAACATCCCAGCGCAGTATTTCCAGCCAAAGTTTGTCATTCTCTTGTGAATGTTCTACTTTGCTTATACTTATCTGCTAGAATCTGGTGTGATATTACCAATGTATGTGGTTTAATGTGTTGACGTAAATGAAAGAAAACTAGGTGTTTATATGTTGCTCTCTTTCATTTATTGGTCTTTGTAAGGCAATATTTTGGTGAAATCGGAAGCGTCTTTTTGCATTTCATTTTTTCGTGCCACAGTTGGTTTGCATAATATCACAAATTAGCTTAAGTTTAAAGATGTATTAGTATACATATTTGACAAATTTGGTAGATACATATTTTTGCTTACTAGGTATTGTCTGAATTGCTATCAATAATTGCGCAGTGAATGCATGCATGTGTTGTATGTGTTACGGCTGCAGATTTTGTAATCTCATTTTTAGTCGCATAATTTTTGCTTTCATATAAGTTATGTATATTATATTTCAAACTGTTGCAGATCCAAGACTCTGCCAAGCATTGAGGAGGCATGGAGTTTGCCAATTCCTGCTGAGTTGACCTCCCGTCAGGGTGTCAGCAACCAACAGGTCTGCTGGTTATTCGTCGAAGTACTTGTTTGACATGTATTTGGTCCTTTTTTAGAAACATAGCGGTTTTTCAGCCAGTGTAAAATTAGTGTGATTTGCTAACATTGTGTTCTGTGTTCTTTGTATCTTTATTGCACAGTGTTGCTGTTTGCAGTCGGATGGCTGATGGTCTAACACAGTGAATGATTGCGATTGATTTGTGTGTAATGTCAATATTTTTTGCCATTATCATTAGTAGTGTGGCAATACACTTTTTTGTGTTATAGTTTACCACCTGCTGATTTTTTTGAAATGCTAGTGTATAATTTACATGCGTGTATGATATTTATCAGTAAATGCAATTTGTGTGTGGTTAAACATAGGGTCGTACAATGTCGGCCGGCTCACAGCCTCGTCAGCTGGCTGCCACTGGTGTAATAAACCCACAGCAAGCACCTGCTGTTGCCATGGTAACGTCTACTAGCCAGCCATTTGCTGCAGTGCCGGAAGGTGCCACAGAAGCAAAACGTCGACGGATATCACCGTCAAAAGCTCAGGTGAAAATTTGGTTTCGATTTTCTTCGATTTATTTTTGGCTGACCATTAAGGTCGATCCTATGTTACAGGCTTGTATCTGTTGTTTGTTTGTATCACATGGGTTATAGGTAAATGCCATGTTTTACACAAAAATTGTTTGAACATCTGAATAGAGTTGCTTTCCTGTCAGCTACCCTGTGGTACCAAGTCGTATTCTGTACAAGACTCTTATTACTCCCAAACGGGGGTATTGACTGCACTCCCAAATACTTGCATTGCGAATTGTGGCCAAACTGCTTCAGTTAACAACATGGTTACCATTGACAGTTTATAGCAACTTATAAACGCTCTATTCTATGGTACTATCGCCAATCTTTTATAGACACCTGTTCTGCCAAAATAGCGATCCAAAACCGCAAAATTTGCATGATGAATTACATCAGCGCACTGGTTATTATTAACAGGCTACAGACATTTGCAAATGCTCTGTCTAATGCCTTCATTGCCAATCTTCCTCTTCCCTCTAGTTTAGTATCCACTGAACTGACCACTTATTCATATTTGCTGGCTTTCGGACATCGGCATATGGTCGACCTTCCCTAGCGACAGCTGAGTTTGTTGTATTTTATGCAGTGATTTTGCATGTAGTTTTTTTCTGACAACTATTTTATCAGTTGTTGTGGAAACTCTTGTCATCAGCAGCAGCATCATGTGGTCATTGTGCTTGTGTGAATCAGAGTGATTCGGAGGCTGTAGCAAGTTGTCTGAGTGCTCAGCAGCTGCATACGATGCATCTTCTTCAGCAGAGTCAGGTATTGTTCGCTGTATACTCCACACTATAGTGGTATGCGGTATTTTTTTAATAGCTTTGTGAAACATTGGCTGATTTTGATAATGTTTGGCATGCAACATCGTGAAGAAGCTGACTAGTTTATGCCCACCTCACTTTAATACTGTTGCTGCACTACCTTGTGAAGTGCAAAATTCGTAGTTTGGCCATTTACAACAATGGATTCATACTGGGTAGCGCATGTGTCGGCTCAGAAATGATTAACCAAATAGCGATGCTATCAGGATGCCTATGTAACTGAATAAAACTCAACACACGATATTGAGGTTTTAAGAGTCAAAGCCAACTTTATTAATACTAACGAACCAGCTTAACTAAGCAAACGACATCTTGAACGGTCCAGGCACAGGATAGACAGACGGACAGACAGAAAAACTGACGAATGTACGACTAAACAACTAAAGTCCGCCTACAGCAAATAGGCCTACTCAACTCGCCGCTTCAAACTCAAACTAAACCGCTCTACTCTACGCTAATCTATCCTGCACTAACTCTACACAACTCGAGGACTTAAGCTAAGCTCAGCTGCCCCAACATAACTTAAGGACTTAAGCCCCTACGGCTGCCTAACAAAACAACCAAAACCACGCCAGCATCACACCAGCGTGCAACTCAATCCAATCTCTGGCGGCGAGTGCCGTGCTGGCTCCACGCAGGTCTGCAGACACCCTGCATAGCCGGCCCAGTCACGTGGTTGCAGGGACTAGCCCATGCAGCCTGCACGACCGTGACAGCCACAGATTTCTTTATTGATGATTTTATGTAAGCACAGTTATTCCTTTATCAGCTATCCTGTTTCCGTTCATTTATCTCTTGCTCGTGCTTTGTTGTTATTGGGTGTATTTCTTGTGTTATTTTTTTTGTAATTTAGTGAGTGAGTGAGTTTTTCAGTGACACATCAGCACATGTAGGCCATGTGTTATCGTAGCTCAGTGTGTATTGTGGCTGAAATGTGAGTTCCGAGTGTTGTGTTTTGCAATGTGCTGCAGGGAAGTTTGACTGCTCAGCAGCAGCAGTTGTTGCATTACCTTCAGCAGCAGCAGCAACAGGCTCTCGCTGCAGTTCAACAGGCTACGTCACAGGTCTGCCACTCCAGCAATCTTTGTTCACAGTGTTGATATCTTGCCACTTAAACTGCATCAGTTATTGGCATGCATACATCAACTTGATCAGTGGTCTGAGAATGCTGCTAGGAATCAATTGGCACCAGCATGTGCGCAACGACGAAGTCAGAAGGTTAACCAAGCAACCCTATCTCTCAGCCATAGTCCAGTCAAGGCGCCTGTCCCTGTTCGGACACATTGCACGAATACCTGATGAAACAGACGCAAAACAGATTTTAACAGCTTCCCCCGCAGGAAATTGAAGGAGACCACTGGGACGTCCTCGTATTACATGGATGAAAACCATTCAGCAGTATCTGAAATCCAGCGATCTCAATATGGACGACGCAGTTGACTTGGCTCAAAACCGTCCACTCTGGAGATTGATGTCTACGTTCTGCGCTACGCACTCTTAGTGGTGCTTGCCAGAAATGATGATGATGATACATTGACAATCTACTAGCCGATTATCGGTCAGCCGATGCTGATAGTTATAATCAGTGTCTAACAATTGGCTGACTACCGAATGTGTAAACAACAATCAGCTGATATTGAGGTATTAATCGATCGATACTGATTTTCGGCAAAACTGTTGATAATCGTCCGATACTGATTATTGGCCGATTATCATTGCATCTCTAGTTATGGATCAGTAGGGTATCATGATTGTGGTTTAGATTTTTACAAGACAGCATGTGTTGCTTTATCTGTTTAAAAGACATATGGTACTACTTTTTTGCTTTATTTAGCCAGCTTTTTGTAGAATTATATTTCCGATTAGGTCGATTAAGAGAGAACCTGAACATTTTGAGGATGAAGATGTTGGAGATGATTAAAGGCTTAAACTTGAGGTGTGTAAACTGTGTATAGATTTTCATAGGAAACCCATTTTGGAGTTACAGAGCATCACCTACTATAGTTATATGCATAATATTTGTGATTGTTCTGTGTCAGTTTTGTGATACAAAGTTGGTTCGATGTGTGCTAACTGGCAGGAGTTGAATGCATTACTGACACCAGTTAGTTCACACAGCTCGTCATCAGCTAGTGGTGATCCGCTGGGTCAGTTGTCATGGCCGGCCGACCCCGTCACATCGACCGACAGCACCACAAGCAGCCACAGCTCAGCATGGATTAAGACGGAAGACAGCCACAAGTCAGCTGCTTCGGAGTCTGTACAGGTGTCATCATCATCGTCCGGTGATACGGCGACTGGACTGAGTCTTCCCGCTAATCTGACGCTCGCAATGTCAGCTGCACAAGTAGTGACCACCTGCAAGGGACTTGGTCGGTGAATTGTCAGAGCCTCAGATTCACTAACTAGCTGATGCGTTAGTTATTTTTGTCACAAGTGACTGTTGTTTTTATGTATGTGCTTGTCTTGCTTGTTGTTTCTGTCATAAAATGACAGCTGATCATATATTTACACTGTACTTAATGAATTATAGGGGCGTTTCTGGCGGCTGAATCTCATAACATGAAATTTTCTGCCTTGTCTCACATTGCTTAGTGCAAGACTGCTTTCTTCAACTTTTGATAGAGTTGTTTGGGCAACATTAAGGATATCGTAAAAAAAGGAGCTGCAGGAGCTGTTTCCAAAAGTTCACCCTGCATAATCTGGATTGGCTCGGGATAAAAGAAGCTTGTTAAGGAAAAACGAATGAGTGCATAGCAGCTCAGTGAGTGTGAATGTTTAGACAGTTTGTATGCATTTATATTGCACGTGTGTCACTGAACGTGAATTACAATCAAATTTTGGATGTTTGAATTAAGCAGTTTATTTTACTGAATCAACTGTTATTTGTAGGTGGCAAAGGGCCAATCAGCTTCAGTCTGGTTTCGGACTACGGGCCCCCACCGTGTGCTCCTGAACAACCGTTTCCACCAATGCCAAAGGATAAATTGGAGCCTCCCACGCCCAGTGTATATGTAAGTATATGCTATTTTTGTTAGTATTTTTTCGTCTCAGAGCGCTTGCAGTATTTGTTGACTTTCAGTTAAGATATTTGAAAAAGTATTGTTTTTTTTGTTTATGTTACAGCTGGTAATGATTAAAAGATTTTTGAAGATTACCTGTTCAAAAATTAAGGATTAGTTAATTGTTAATTTCGATTTAAAAGTAGCAGTGATTATTGTCCATGATAAGAACGTGTTTTTGTCAACTCTATAAATTATTCTGTCAGCTAAAAGCTGTCTCAAATATATCAAGACAACAGTAGGTCTATACCAGCATTAGTCTCGTCCAAGTGTTTGTTTTATCCAGTCACATTTTCTAGAGCAAGTGCTCATCATTTCACAAATGCTTGTCATTGTAGCTACTTTGCATATAATGCATTTTTAGTGATGTGATCTTTAGTTGAAAATTCAACGATCAAATTTTGTTTGTCGTTAAAAACTAACTATTCAGTCAATCGTTAAATTTTAAAAGCTGTAGTTTATACCAGTTATTACAATGTGTTTGATGTGTTTATTTAGCTGGAAAGTCGGAAAGATGCATTTTTGATAGAGCTGCAGCAATACTGCGTCACACAGCCTGTGTGCGTGATACGAGGTTTGGCTGGGGCACTCAAGCTAGGTATGTTATGTTGGCAGTGTTCCAGTCTTGCTTGTTTTTCGTCTTTGAATGAATGAACGTTTATTCGTGTTGCAGCCAAGAAACTGGATTGTGAGAACACATGAATAATCTATACTATACAATGCAATACATGAATGCAGTGGTCATAAAATGTCAGATAAAATGCAGATGAAATGTGACAGTTGATTGCTAAATAAAACGCTAGATAAAATATTATGGACAATTATTAAGAAAGAATTGAATACAGGATTTTTTAACCTGTTCAGTTTATGTTGTGGAAGATTTTTAGAATGGCTGTGTTTTGGCTTTTTTTCGCACAGTTTCTATACTTTGAGTTACGATAGATATTGTGCATCAACATTGAATAAAAGAACTGCTGAGAACTATATACAGCAATGACTGACCATAATTGTTACCTTGTCATTTGACAAGCATTAGTCATAAAACATGTATGTGAGATGCATTTGAGCAATAGATGGCCTGTAGCAGAAGTTTTTGCAGGAAACATCATCATTGAACTCTTTGAATAGACTCGTGAATTGAAACGTACTTTAATAAGTTATAACAAATTCCTTGAAATACAATTTTTAAATGTATTGTTCTTGTTGACGTTTCGCCAACTGCTGCTGCCTTGGTTGGAGCATTTAAAGGTTGTATTTTGAGCAATTTGTTATAACTTATCGTCGTTGAACTGTTTGCTTGTGCTGTAAAATGCTGTTTGTGTTTGCAGACCTCGGTCTGTTCTCGACTAAGACACTCGTGGAAGCAAACCCCGACCACATGGTGGAGGTCAGAACCCAGCGACAACAGACTCCAGACGAGAACGTTGATCAGTTCGGCAACAAGGTCTGGCATTGCGAGAGCAACCGATCGTACTCCACCATAGCTAAGTATGCGCAGTACCAGGCGGCCTCGTTTCAAGAGTCGTTCAAGGTATCAGTACACTGGATTGCAGCTAATTTTTCTTTGGCAATGTCGGTGTATTTATAGATTGCGCAGCTGTGTCAGATTTTGTGTCATTATGAATGATTTGTTGTATTTGATGTTAAATTTGATGTTACTGTTAACATGTTAATGTTAAAATTAAATGTTAATGACATACTATGCTGGTAAAATGATACAAGGAACTGTGTTGTAGTTAATATTAGAGCTTGCATTTTTACTGTAATGATGAACATTGTGTTAGTCTGTTATAGAAAGCTGTCCCCATTGAGCAAATATCATCCTGCCTCTGTAGCAGTTTGTGTTTTTTTGCATCTTTAAATTTCACAGTTTACTTTTGTGATCCTGTTTCCTGTGATTCTGATTACTATATGTGAGCTGTATGAATTGTTAATAAAAGAATATTTTTGTTGCATGGCTGTAGGAAGAACATGAAAAGATGAAGTCATCGTGGAGAGAAAAAGAATCGGACAGCGATTCAAATTCATCTACCACTAAACGGTTTTGTTCTTATTCTGAATCTGATTTGTCGCTGAATGTAATTTATATCTTAGTTAAGGTTACTAATTTTCAAGTGCTACCAGTAGCAGGGTAACTGTACTTTATGCTATTTTATTGTGTTATTTACTTTTCATATTTCTTGTTTCTTGATGTTTTCATTTGTTTGCATTTAATAACTTGTGCCATTTTATGTAATGATTAATTTGTTTGCTTTTTGAGAGGTACACAAGGTTAGGCCTCATTTCTCAATGAGGATTCATTTTGATTGCTGCAGGATGCATTTATTCCACACCGGTTGTCCTGTGTAGCTTGGTATTGTAATGGCAATGGACCAGACTGGTGATCGAAAGGTCCCAGGATCGACTCCAGGCCGAGGCACTGTCAGGTAACGACCTTGGGCAAGTTGTTCACACACATGTGCCTCTGTCACCAAGCAGTATAATTTGGTACCGGTCAAAGGGCGGTGACACTGTCTGGCTGGGAAGGTAACTGCAGGCCTGTGGGAAAGTAGGACAGCCTACCACCGGGTTTATGACTATGTCACTTGCGGGCTGACTGCCTAGAGACTGGGATCAGCTCCGGCCCCTATGGGACACCTTTATTTTTACCTTTATTGTCCTGTCTGCTACCCTAGAGAATTCACTTCTCATCGCTGCAATAAGCACTTTGAGTACTACGTTATGACTATAATTTTAACCTGGTTTCCGGCATCAACTAGGACTGTCACTTGTATGTTGGATGACGGCAAAGTTTTTGATATATTCATCACTTAGATTGCACTGATCTCTGCAGGCTGTTCAGCTCTCGAAAGAAGCAGATGATGATTAAGTTTGGCACGAATGTCGACCTGTCAGATGAGAAGAGATGGAAGGCTCAGTTACAGGAGCTAGCGAAACTTCCGGCATTTACCAGGGTACGTTATGCTTCAGTGTGCAATAAAATTAATCTCCAGCTCATTTATTTTATGATCAGTGTTTTGGTTTGCTTTTATTCAGCTTTTTTGTATAAAACTGAGTTTTTGGATATTTGTCTATATCTTGTTGACTATGTATTTCAATGCGTGCTCTGCAGGTTGTGTCGGCTTGCAACCTACTGAGTCATGTTGGTCATACTATACTTGGCATGAACTCCGTTCAGTTGTACATGAAAGTTCCTGGCTCACGAACTCCAGGTTAGAAGTTGAACTTTTCACAGCACGGTTGTCCAGTGTTGTTGTTAACTACAGCCATTGCCAGCTTGCTTTTTACACGGGTTTTATGCTGTCATGTATAGGTGGTGCAAAAATGAGTTGAAAATGTGTGCTTTTTATGGTTGAACAGTTGGGCAGTTTTGGAAGTGATCAGCCTTGATCAGTACAGTAGATGTTGGTCGTGCAAAACACCTAAACATGGTGTTTAACATGACTGCTCGTCACTGCAGTTATCAAAGTTAATCATTCTGAAACTGTCCGATTATTCAATCTATGTATTGCGCCTGTGTTCGACTTATTATACACCACCCTTCATATGGAAGATCTAAAACAGGTATTGTTAGAAGGTGTTGTAAAGTATGTTCACATATTCTTGTTGCATTTATTATATAGTTAAGGTGTATATACACTGTGTTCAGAAAAAACACCCACTCACGTTTTTTGTTATATCTCTGTGGAAAATGTCTAGATTTGCACAAAATTTTCAGGGAATGTTTAGTAGGGAACTAGAATTCCGACGGTAGAAAAAATAGATCTTCTTTGCTACTTGTGACATCACACTGACATCATATTTCCATGTTTGTAAATTATGGGTTTCACCATTAAAGACAGACATTTGATCAAATGTTAAAACATATTAATTGGTCATTCCGTTAACTGACCCGAAAAATATGCTAATCCATCGCGCAGTTTTTTATTGCGAACTGTTTTTGTGGTAGATCTTATTGACTGAGTGCGAGATCCTCAGCTTTGTTGATGCTGGCAGTTTTACTTACGCTGCGTCACTACGTGGATGACCACTTGCCCGCTATCAGTTAAACGGCTGGATACTGCCAGACATGTCATTGTCATTTTTTTATTTAAAAGTTTCATTCCATTCATATTCCATTGTCTGTCCGTTGTTCAGAAACATGTAGCACAAATTTGTGGCTACATAACTCTTACTGGCTTGCAAACATTTTATCATATATCTGTCTTTAACAGTAAAACCCATAAGTTAAAAGCGCAGAAATATGACGTCAGCATGACGTCACTAGTAGCAAAGAATATCTACCTTTTCCACCGGTGGAATACTAGTTTCCTCTTAGTCATTCCCTGAAAATTTTGTGGAAATCTGAACATTTTCCATGGAGATTTAAAAGGAAACATGAGTGGGTGTTTTTTTCTGAACACAGTGTATATTACAAGTGATGTAATTTTGTTTGATATACTGTTCTGAAGGCTGCAACAGAACAGCAGCTTATTAGCTTCTGCTGACTGTCTGACACTTCGGAAATATGTTACGAGTCTTGACTCATATATACAGAACTAAAACAATTCCCTCGACCTTTACTTTTCCTAATAATAATGAGAATAATAAACAAATTTTATTTTTTTGTGACATAGAGTTTAGATTTGTGTCAGTTTTGCGTAGTAATTTTGGTTACACAGAATATCCAGGGCCCAGTGAACACCTATATAGCTTCGTGTTCAGCCGATTGATGTCGTAACACTTTAACTTTGGTTGTTCAAGTTTTTAGGTTAGTTCAGTTTTGTCATGTTGCATGTAAGTCACTTCAGTGGTCGTGTCATTTGCCGTTTGCATTTGCTGGTCATTTACCGATGCAGGTCACCAGGAAAATAACAATTTCTGTGCGGTGAACATCAACATTGGGCCGGGAGACTGCGAGTGGTTCGCAGTTCCTGAGAGTTACTGGGGCACCATTCAGCAGCTCTGTGAACAGTGAGCACTTTCAGTTTTATTAGTCCGCCCGTAAGCGATAGCTTGCAGAAGCGGACTTAAGTTTTGCTGTGGTTTATTTATTTTTTTTCTCGCCGCGTAATCTCCGAGCTCCGTTGGCCGATCGGCGCAAAATTTTGCACGATGCTCCTAAGTATGTTCGATTTTATAATCCCGGGCCGAAATTTTGGGGGAGCCTCCCAAAAAAATTTTTAGGGGCCAAAAACATGCAAAATTTGGCCCGTTCGGTTGACTTCGAAGTTCGGCGGCCAATTTCTTCAGAACGGATGAAGATATTCAAAATCGGTGAGTTACTCGTTCGACACCGATTCCTCCCGCGTTAGGCAAAACAAGTCCGGTGAAGTTCGGTCCAGTGACCTTGGAGATCTAGATGTGGAATTAAACCCACCAAAAGCACATTTTTTGGAAGACCATATTTCGGCCCCTAGGGGGTCC
>Ga0209671_1000116_pt1 | contig 37444 bp, 19 predicted proteins | sample WorMetHERISLAND2_2_FD_187401 | JGI IMG/M metagenome (GOLD analysis project Ga0209671, IMG submission 187401) | Marine gutless worms symbiont microbial communities from Max Planck institute for Marine Microbiology, Germany - Olavius geniculatus... | ecosystem: Host-associated > Annelida >...
TCCTATTAGTGATTAATCGTAACCTAAGCCCTATCTCGCACCGTTACTGAGATACAGCGAGTTTTTGGCCGAAAATCGCAAATTTTGACCACCCCCTCTCATTTAGCGCCTTCGTTCGGGGTGACCCCCTTCGAATTTATGGAAAAGCTTTACGGTTCCTGAAACTAGAGTCTTCCGGGCAGCCGATGGTGAAGATTTGGAGATCCTAGCTTGAACCGTTTTTGCCTGATCCACCCGTGTGACGGACAGACAGACGGACGGACGGACGGACAGAATTGCGATGGCTAAGACGCGCTGAAAGCAGAGCTGCTTTCGCGCGTAAAAATCGGTCTTGACTTTAGTCGTAAATCAAACTTTGGCCTTGGATTACAAGAAATCTGAGCTAATGCTCATGGGACGCGCGAGAGCCTATAGCAGTTCCTGTTCGCAGGTAAAATTGGTCAATATCTATCCATTTCATCGCAATTCACTATTTTGCAGCCAAAAATCACTAAAATCTCCTATTTTAGGGTTTAAGGTCAATCAATGTCATCACAACCATTTTCACGTTAGACGAGCCAATAAACGTAAAATATCACCTTTTAACAAGGTGCTCACTTTCTCCCTCGTTCGTGCAGACCCCCTTCACCCAGTGGCATGAAATTTTGTCACAAAATACTAGAGACTCTAAGCTATCATATGGTGACAAAGAGAAGTCGCTATCTCACCTGGGCTCCAATCAATACTGGGTTGTGACAGACAGACAGACACCAAGACTGAATTACTATAGCCAATATGCGCTATAGCTATTCAGGCTCTCGCGCGTAAAAATCTCTACGAAAGTTGACTTCACCCAGTGAAGTGTCAACACGACAGATTATAAATGTCATACAACAAATATGGCATGTAAAAACAAAAAATTTGAGCTAATGATGCTCACGAGACACACGAAAGCCTATAGCAGTTCCTGTTTGCAAACTGTCAGTCTATCTCCATCCATTTCGTTGCATTTCATTCTTGAAGTGTGTGCTGCAGCCGAGGATCACAAAAATCAATAAAAATCCCCTACTTTGGAAGTTCAGGGTCTTTCAAAGTCATTGACGTTGATATGACTGAAAAGCTCGTCACTAGTGCTTGTTGTGATAGGCAGCATGCGTATGCCTATATGCAACCGTTTTCACGAAAGACTGGCCAACAATGGTAAAATAACGATCTTTACAAGGGTACCGCTCTTTGATGCTCACATGCGCAGGTTTCCTTAAACCTAGAAAATCGAGACTTGGACCGCTGAAATCTACGTTCAATGCTGAAAATTTCATACGCAGCTTGTCCATGTCCATCTCAATCGGTTTCAGCGCAATTTGCTCTTAAAATGTGTCTCGCAGCCCGAAATTGCCAAAAAAATTCATAGAAACCCCTATTTTAGCGTTCAAGGTCACACAAGGTCATTGAATTCGGTGGCAATCGAGAGCCAGTGTATGACTTCCTATGAGTGATTAATTGTAACCTAAACCCTATTTAGCACTGTTATTGAGATACAGCAACTCATTGGCTAAAAATCACAAATTTTTCCCACCCCCTCTCATTTAGCACCCTTGTTCAGAATGACCCCCTTCAAATTTATGGAAAAGCTTTACGGTTCCTGAAACTAGAGTCTTCCAGGCAGCCGATGGTAAAGATTTGGTGATCCTAGCTTGCCCAGTTTTTGACTGATCCACCCGTGTGTCAGACAAGACAGACAGAATTGCGATGAGTGCTTTACTGAACACTTACTTACTTAATGCTCCAGTGAAAGAATTTTGAATATAACATAAAGAACATGTGTGATATGCATTAAATTCCGTTTGATGACGTTTACATCTCTAAGGTTGATTGTTACTCATTGGCAGCCAACCTGAAGCTCACAGAGCAGGACAATGACATCAGGGCGCTGCTGTTTCGAAGTGACCATTACGGCACCTCCGATATAGTGCTCACCATTACTGTGCTGTGACAATTTGGCGCTAGGAACATTTCTACGCATACAATACTTGCAAGTACTTGACATTATGACACAATGCTCCATTTCGTTCAATGCTTTTGAATCAGTCAAGAACATCCTGCTCGACACATTTTAGGTCATTTCAACATGGTCACTAAAAGCATTCACTTGCACCGATAATGACAACAAAATAAATCAACAGGATGATAATCAAACAAACCTAGACCAAAAACCTAAATAAAATAATAACCTAGCTACATACATCTACACATAAACCTTAATCTAAACCAACAAAAGATTCATACACAGACAGACAGATAGACCACCTAACAGTATCATAACACTAGCCACAAAAGCTAACATGGCTGGTGCTCTCCATGATGTCAGCTAACGACATGCAAATTACAACAACAGTAAAACAAACAAAATTACACAAAATGTAATGTATGTATAATGGAATGTCAAAATGTGTGAAAACAGATGCAAAATAAAGTATGGGTTTGAGCCTAGATTAATGTACCAAAATGGAAATGATCTATTCTGGTGCATTTAAATACTTAAATAAAGTGATCCAATTAGTTCAACAAAATGAAATAACTAGACGTAAAAAAGTCCCACAATGCATGAGCACACATTATGTCTCAAGTGCACAGTAAGCCCTGAACATAAGCATTCCACTGTCACGCGACTCGACATTCAGCTGAACTGACTCATTGGCTGATATGAAAATTACCGAACCACGCTTCATTTTCAGAGTTTCACCATTCAGTGAGCAGCTGTCGGCTTTTGCTCTGCCACTGTATACAATGATTATACTCGCTCCATTCACAGCAGCGACTGTGTACTGTTCAGTTTCTGCTGGCAACTGCACATACAATGCAGGGCTTTTAGTGGCGATTTTACCATATACACCATGGGCCATAAAAAAACGTAGGACTTCACTTTTGTCAATGTCTTCGCCGATTATTGACCAATTTTCAAAACTCTTTCACTGGCACACTCTGCAGACAATTTGCAATAATGTGATTATTATATATCCCACTGCACGGTAAATGCATTTCTACACTACCTTGTGAAATATAAATGTAAGCAAAAACTAACAATAATAACAAAAAATTAGGTAATTGAAAAAACACTTCAGACCAACATTGCAATAAATGACTTGTATGACACTAGCCTGTGTTAGACCCACACAGTCTAGTGACATACAGTCCTTCACTGCAATGTTGGTCTGAAGTGTTTTTTTTCAATTTTGCCAAAATGTTTGTTTGTTATTAGCATTATGTACGCATATTTTATTGATATTTCACAAGGTAGTGTAGAAACGCATTTACAGTGTGGTGGGATATGTAATAATCGTGTTATTGCAAATTGTCTGATGAGTGTGCCAGTGAAAGAAATTTGAAAATCGATCAATAATTGGCGAAGATATGGACCTGTACAAAGAAACAGCATACAGAGGTGCACAGTGCTATAATGTAGGAAAAGGAATTATTAACCTCCTACAAACTGTAGTAGACTATAAAATAAAAAGTGACATCAACAACACAGCTCAACACAACGTCTGAACAATAGTGACTTATGCAATAAAACCTGCTAGCGAGACATTTTTCTAATAAAAGCATTAAGCTTTGGTGCTTAGCAACATCAGCTAAGTAACAAACTGGTAAAATTCTAGTCTATAGAAAGCCAAGGTTCAACCATTTTCAAAATGCACATACTACAGGAACTTGCCAGTTAAAATCTGAGCCATAAAGTTGGCAAATCACAGTGGCAGTAACTGCTGCAGTGACTGTAGCAAACATCAAACTTCTAAAAAAAAGCTTCCGTGCATCTTCCAATTTCTTCACTCAACCAACATTTCACAAAGCATACTTACCCCAAGTTACCCGAATCTAGCTAAATGTTCTCTAGTAACTAATAAATGCACTCACAAAACGCACAAAAGTACAGTATGAAAAAACGAGAAAAAATCGCAAACCGAGATCTGTGCAACAGTAAATTCCGGAACTGGAGGATCAAACAGTGTTACGAAACTGTCAAGTGGATGAGGTTTACTGAGGAAAATATTGTCACTAGCCGGCCGACAACGGTAGTCAAGAATCTCACATAACGTGCCTACATCTTTGAACTTGGGAGTCAGTCCGGCACGAACCACATTATCAGAGCACGCCATGCATTCCAGGCAGTCTAAAGAGAAACATAATAAAAACAAGAAATTTGAGCTAATGCTCACGAGACGCGCGAAAGCCTATAGCAGTTTCGGTTCAGTAGTTTAGCTGAAAATTGGAGTGTTCACGCTAAGTTAATATAAAAATACCAAATTCTCTAACTGGATCGCATAACGACAGTAGCGTGGTGCCACTTTGTGAATGACATAGACTTGTGTCGCAGACCGAAATTGCCAAAAAAATCCGCAAAACCCCCTTTTTGGCGTTCAAGGTCATTCAAGGTCATTGAATTTGGCGGCAATCGAAAGCCAGTGTACGACCTCCTATTAGTGATTAATAGTAACCTAGGCCCTATCTCGCACCACTACTGAGATACAGCGACTGATTGGCCAAAAGATCGCAAATTTTGCCCACCCCCTCTCATTTAGCACCTTCGTTCAGGGTGACCCCCTTCGAATTTATGGAAAAGCTTTACGGTTCCTGAAACTAAGAGTCTTCTGGGCAGCCGACAGTAAAAATTTGGTAATTCTAGCTTGCACCATTTTTGACTAATCCACCCGTGTGACGAACAGACAGACAGACAGACAGAATTGCGATGGCTAAGCAGTAGCTGCTTTCGTGCGTAAATACCAACTTCAGCAGTCAGCAAATCAAAAGATTATACATCATACACAAAAACTACGAAAACCTGCTATTGTTTGCTACAGTGAGAACGAAAATACAGAGACTGCAAAAAACGGTCTGCCAAATATTCTATGTGTACTTTCTGTGTGTTCACTCAGCTGCCTGCGAAATAACTGAAAATGTTATATTTTAATAATTTTCTTTAAAAACTGGGGTGTAGCTGAAAAACATCAATTGCATTAGGTTTTGATAGTGATCTGAATCACAACCTAAAGCCAGGAATTCTGAAAAAATATTGTCTCTTTGCAATATGTGGAACAGCAATACTTTACCGCTACTAACTAGATGTCAGTGCTTTAATGCCAACAGTGTTCATGATGAGTTTTAATTCTCAACTGTGCTGCAGTTTAACTCTAAAATAAACTAGAAGGTGCTTGCAAGAGTGCATATCTCCACCAAGTGATTTTTTTACAAAATAGTAATTTAGATGCACTGTTGTGAATCTGTTAGCCGAAATTCTACTTTTGATGCTGATAGCTACAACAATAGTGCTCTCGCAGCGGTCGTTGCTGCTGTTGACATCACAGACAATACACAATCTGCTGGTGATGTAATGGTATAAATACCAGAAACATACACATCATTCAACATGCCAGATATCCACCAAAGAGTTGGATCTAACACAGTGTAGCATTTTACAGATCATTCACTGCGTTTTATGTCTGAAGTGTCTTTCGTTTACCAACATGGTTGCTGCCTGTTATTGTTAGTTTTTCTCACATTTATATTTACCAGTAGATATTATCTAAGATGTTATGTTATTACTGTTACCACCATCAGTCCAATGCCCACAGACAAAAGACAAAATGACAAATCGAGTAACTGCATTTTCTCCACTGTTCACTAACTTCACTTGGCGAAGATAATCAGACTTCTTAGATAAATATCTATGCTTTCTGGGTGCTTTTTGGTCAGCAAACTCAGCATACATCAATACATTTAGAACAGCAAACAGCAATTAAAAGAATCTAAGCTTATCGTGTTTACTCTTCCCAATCATATACTGACCACCAGACAGATAGGCATGTGGCATGTTAGCATTGAGGAAGATAGCTTGGCCTGGCTGTAAGCTCATCAGATTCAGAAAGTAAACACAGAAACATCCAACATCACCAGGAAACTGACTGTGTAGCCGAAGAACAACAGAAGACACAAAGTCCAGCTCAACGGCTACAAACACACGACACAAACACTGCATAAGTTCTGGAGTACAGATTTAGTGAGCTCACATTTGAAACAGCAAGACACACAAGCCAATCACTAGTCCAGATGGCTAGATAAAAGCATGGTTTAAAGCGTGGCTTTTCAGTTGGAGACATCACAGGATTGAAATTTATTAACAAAGGATGATAAGTCACCACACACTTTAGAAAGCATCAGAGGCAATACACAGTAAGAGAACTGCAAGGTTCTAACTGGTATGTAACTGGGTAATATGTTGATACTTTACGTTCTCAGAACGCATTAGATAACTGCTCATTCTTGATAATCTATTCAAGCGTACAGCTCTACTTTTGTAAGACATAACATCATCATTTATCAAACTATGTAACGTCCTCAAGTCAACAGGCCCATAAGACAGTGCTGATCTCTGTGTCTCAATAACTCAGCAAGACACCAGTGACGCATCCATCCTTGCCACGTGACCAAAGAGTCGAAACCGAATGGTATGGTATTATATATCTATGGTCAAAGAATCAAGCTACTAACAATTGCGTTGAAGCCGGTCAAGCAATGCCTTCAGTTGATGCTGGACCACGTCATTGGGACAGGTCACGAGTGCAGTGAAACAACTGCGCACAGCAAACTGGTCGGATTCAGCATCTCGGCTCTCAACCAGCTTTGAGATCAACTCCTCACCGATGATGAAACGAAGCTCAACTACCTCTGAAATAAATGCAACAAAACAAAATATGTTTGCTTCAACAAAATATCACACCGCAGAACTAAAGTCCATCAAACAGAGTCACAGAAAAAAAGTTTAAGCCGTAAATAAAACGAGAAAAGTACGTCAACCCAGTGTCAACATGTTATGTGGCCACACACCTTTAGCCTAACCTCGACCTCTGATTTTTTCAACAATTTGGCACATCAGTCATTCCTATTTTAAGAACGTTCACAATTTAATTTTTCTATGCCTTTCTGCATATTTTACTAGTAGTCCATGTAGAACAGACAAATGAATGGGTAAGACTGTAATAAGGCACATTAGGATGGCCATAAAATAATTTAGCTAAAGCCAACATCAGATGGAAGTCACAAGATAATCACTCAGCAGCATGTTACTAAGTTGGTGCAAACAAAATGTTTAACATAAAACTAAATTCACTAACAATGACCTGGTCATTGGTCAATGCACATACTCGTTGTTAAGTACATATTTCTCGATATCATTCTACCATTATTTGCTACTTCTGATGCAATACTGCACTAAAAAGCACAAAAAATTAACTATATACAATGTGTCACTATAATCAACAAAAAAAAATTAAAATACAAGCATCAAACCATTGACAAATTTAATTATTTCTTGTTTAGGTCTGAAGCCACATAGTGCTTCGAATGGAGACAAAGCAACTGCCAGCTCTGGTTTATGATTGTCATCGACGTACGTAGCTGGATTCTCAGCATGCAGCTTCTCAGCAATGGCCTGCAAAATCAACCTATCCACTAAACATAGCAGTGAAGTGCATAGTATGAATATAAATAACACATACACTGTACACAGAAATCACCAGTAGTACAACATTTTGCTAAACATAATCTCAGTAAACATCTCGAGTCCTAAAAATTGCATTCCAAACATTAACTCTTCAGTGCTATGACAGTGCAGATGCAGCAGCAACAGCAAAACTAGCAGCAGATCTACAACATTACTGTTGCTATGCATATTATAATGATGCTGTATGGGTGACTAAGACAAAAATAAACTATGCACAGAAACATTATTTTCAAATAAGAAAAAACATCAAACAGTACGAAAAATATCACAAGTCTCAAACTTTTCAGCGTAAAACAGCTTTTTACGTAATTCCATTACAGCAACTTCACGGAGAACCGATATGTCAAATATACCGTAAATGTAAATATATCAATTATCAACTAATATTCCAACAGAGTCAAACTGTTAGCTGCATACTTTATCCGGATGAACTTGAATTGACAATGCTATGTTAACGGAAAGAACTTTGAATAGAAATGGAAGCCGATTATATGACTGCTGCAAGTCACCAAGAGCACCAGGATGTCTTTCAATCCACTTTGCCAAAGATTCTCCTGATGAAGCAATTGATGATGGGCCTTTTGGATGTGTGCCCATCCACAACTGCACAGTGCGCAGCAAACACAAAACTACAATCAAAGGTCCATGGACACCAAAATTAACGTATATATTTTATCCATTTTCTTAAAATTGCATAATGTTCTGATAATTTTGACAGTAATATCAGCGCCCAGCATTTTGTCAACATGGAGAAATTTACCTTTGAAATCGATTTTCTACGAAAACCATGTAGAAAACATGCCACCATATTGGCATGTAGGCACCCCTAGTGATGTCATAACGCTAGCCAATAAACATCATGAATATTAATGGCCTAGCTTAGACTGATGACGTTACTGGCTAAGCCATTAATATTCATGATGTCTCTAGGCTAGGCTCATAACAACTGGTAAATGGTAAATTAAAATTTTTCTCCTAATGCAATGTAATGCCGCATTTCGTTCGAAATTGCATATTAATTTCATATATTTATGAAGCACGAATCAACATATTATATATGCGAGGTTAGATGTTTAATTTAAATGTACATAAATTGCGCGAGTGAGTTTGACCATGGCCATGGACCTTTAAACTGTTTCACAGGGAGTTCTGAAGCAATCAGTCAGCTACAACACACTGAAGTAGCTCCATTTATTGTTAGCAGAGAATAAACCGAGTGTTTACATTCAGTATCAGCAATCTGAAGGTCTGTTGCAAAATGCAGACAAGAAGCTCAGCTGTCGCTAGAATAGCCGACCCTATTGGTTGTCAGTGATCTTCAAGGACATCCAAAGTCTATGACTTTCATTTCACCTGAAAGGGTGTATGCCACTTCCTATCAGTGATTATTCGTGTAGAATGTTTCCCACTACGCCCTAAAGCTTAGCCACAATACATTTGTTACAAACAGACGGACAGACGAATGGATGACAACCTGCCATTGCCAATAGCTCAACAGTTACTTAAGTACAGTCGGCTAAACAGCCAATGCTTTACAGTTACTGCATTACATATGTAAATTAACAAAAAGTACGCAAATGGCAGACTAATGGCTGACAATATCCGACAACTTGTAACAATTAAATTACAACTGCACTAATTTTTTAAAAATGATTTGGCCATTGTCATAACAGAAACGATTACAGATTTACAGTAATATCAAAATTAACCGCTTCTGATCGTTAATTAGCTACAGTGGACTTAATTTTATGTCCAAATTCTCCCAACTTCAAAAAATTTGAGTGAAAAGCAGACCATCAATACTGCATAATATCTACAGGACACACATGAGTAATAAAATCTATTTTGGTTTTCTGCCTCAGTTTACAATACACGATAACTTCTTCGGTCAGCTGTTCCTATATTCGGCTTCTCTCTTCACGTTCTCAAATAATAAAACAGGTATACAATTTTTATGCGCAACAGCATGTAATGCTTCGTGCAACTTAGCCATCACCCAGGCATCCATCTGTCTGTCACACTCTGCGATTGTATCAAAATGGTGCAAGCTAGGATCATGAAATCTTAATGGAGGGCTGCCCCAAGGACTCTAGTTTTTTTGTGACAAAATTTTGTGCCCCTGGGTAATAGGGCTCCCCTCAAATAAAAAAGCCCGAAGGGTACCCCTAAAAAGTTCGTATTTTACCACTATTGGCTTGCCCAGTGCGAAAAGGATTGCAGATCACCTTAGACATGTTGCTTATCATAACAAACATTTCTGACAAAATTTTTAGGTGTATAAATATCAATGACCGTGAACGACCTTAACCCCCCCAAAATATGGGCTTCTAGTAAATTTTTCAGGATTTTGCACTGCTACACATATTTTAAGAGTGAATTGTGCTGAAATGGCTGGAAATAAACCAAGACAATTTGCAAACAGGAACTGCTAAAACTATCGTGCATCTCATAAACTTTGTTCTAATTACTTGTTACATTTTACGCTTTGTAGAGTATTAACATAAAAATTCCATTAAACAGTTAAACAGCTCCATTAATTACCTCGGCATATGTTGTGTCGTCATGGATGGTGAAACTATCATCAGCATTCTTTATCAACCAAGCCACCTCACTGTTACTTCCTTGCTTGCCCCATGCATACGTTTGTACCGCACATTTAAGCGGAAACACTAAATCAACATAATTATTTATGTCAATGGAACAAAGTGAATTGGAGGAGATTATGAGACTGGTCATTCTGTCTGTGCGTGTGTGTCTGTCTGTCTGTCTGATTGTGTACACTTCACTTGGTGGAAATATGCACTTTTACGAGCGCCTTCTAGTAATACGCAAATCGACTTTTAATACATGCACATGATGGACTATGGAGTACTGCAACTTACAAATGTACACTACCACAGATCTAGACGTATACATAGCTATTAACCATATTCATAAGTATTAGAATGCTTGACTTAGAATCAACTAAAAAAACAAGAACACTATGACAACTAATGTTAGCAGACTGATTTGCAATTTGCTGTAAATGACACATTCACATACTGAGTATATTTATCTCTGCCCAATGGCTTAGTAGTGTAACAGTAACGAGCCAGACTGGTGACCGAAAGATCCCCAGATCAACTCAAGCCTGGAGCACTGGCAGGTAACAACCTTGGTTAAGTTGTCTACACACGTGTGCCTCTGTTCACCAAACAGTATAATTTGGTACCGGTCAAAGGCGGTGACGCTCTGTGGCTGGAAAGGTAACTGTAGGTCTGGCGTTGCACTGGCCATGCGTCACGGACTAAGTGGTTTATTATCGGCCACAGAAAAAGAGATGAGCACCCCACCTATGCCCGAGAGGAGCACAGCACACTTTACCTTTACCTTTAAGCAAATGTAGCAAATGGCAGAGGTAATGTTTCCATTGAACTTGTCTGTCTGAGTGCCCATCTGTTCACCGTGGATGTTAAGTGCTACATCACCACGAAATGGTTAATGCTACTAACTTAATGCTTAATGTGCTTGTTCCCAGAAAGTCGGAACATTGTTGCTTAATTTTTTTTCAAAAAAAGATGTGGCTACGGTCATATAAGATCTAAATTTTCAGGCATGAAATGCCAATAGCTCCAAAATGGTTGAGTTGAGGGCTTCAAATGTGATGTGCATGATACCAGAGTCAGTCCAGACACGACTCCTTAAAACTTTTTGCAAATTAAATGTGACCAGGGTCAAGCCAAATGGCGAACAAGCTAAATGACAAGAAGCAGGGGTAAATTAGTCTCCAGCTGACTGGCGTTTTGTTGCTGATCTGTTGTATCCAGGTCTTTTGGGGTGCCCAGTTCATTCCCGGACTCTGACTGCCTTTCGTTGCAATGACCTGATTTAGCTCTTGGTGTGCAGGTCTAGTGGCATCCAATCTAACAATATGCTTCGTGCCTCTTGCTGTTGATATCTGCAATGTTCAACAGACTGATCGTGTCGGCTATGTCGACGTTTTTCACATGGTCCTGCCACTTCACACCCCGTACCTGGCGTTGGCATGACATATGAAAAACTGTAACCTGCGAGTGTCATTTACCAGTAATGTCCATGTGCCAGCTCCATCCATTGGACTGTTGGACATCATATAGTCTTAGCTTGTTTAAGTGGCATTCAAAAGTATATTAACTTTGATCGTTCTTAAAAAGTATATAAAGCTTTTTCACGCATGTAACGCACACCTTTATGGGACATATTATTAAATAACAAAAAAAACTCTTTCTCGGCCGTAGACAAAAATTTGTAAACAAACACATGCAACGTGTTCTAGGGGTAGGCCAATATTACATTTTTAATTTCGATACGATATCGATAAATATCGATACCTATACCTTCTTGAATTTCTTCGTTTGTGCAACAACTGATATCGTACAAGCAGTTACAAAAACCCAGCTGTTGCTAAAGTGGACTGACTGTACCGCATATGTAAGCGTACATCCGACTTTCAGTTGCTGAAAGAAAGCGATTTCCCACAGTGACCATACAGTGCCGTACACGCTATAGTAACGCCGCTATATAAACAACGCACGTAAATGATGGCTGCGGGCAGCAACTTTGTATTCAAACTGTGCAGCCAAACTACTGCTGATGGACATGGTTATTAACTTACTGCCTATAAGGTATATCTCATCATTGCGCCATTTAACTCTACCATTGCCGACCCTAACGTGACCTACGGTTTAGCCAGAATACATGTGTTACAAACGACAGACGGACGACAGACAGAATATATATTTATACTTGTACTGTTTTGTACTCAATACTCAATTCAAGGTAGGCCAAAAACTACAAAAAAGCTGAAAGTAAATGTGATGATTCAACGTACAACAACGTATGATTCGAGTACATTAAAGCACAAAATCACTATATTATAAAAAAACAATTAATGCGCGCTTACGTTTTACATTATGTGATATCGATATCGCAACTTGGTCATTATACGGTAGTGTCGAAATTGAAATTCTGATATTGACCCATCCCTAATCGTACTTCAGGAAATGCACAGTAGTTAAATAGTCTATGCGGTCAAGGCCTTTGAGGAATTGGGCTCATTAGCATTTTAGTACAGTAACAGTAGTTTGTATCGCATTACTAACCTAGAAAGAAGTAGTATAAAGACGAAAATTACTAGTTGTGTGGACTAAATACTTAGGTGTTACAGGGGTAATTTCTGCGTTAATCTGCTTTGAGGAATTTATGTTATCGCTAGTCGAATGTTAGAATTATTCGGCGTTCGTGCTGCAGAATGTCTACATTATCGCTCACAAATAAAATGATTATTTGGAAGCAAAATTCAAGTAATGTGACGTAATAATCATCCCATTGTCGTGCAATAAATGAAATTTAACGTTTTTTTATTGCAGTACATTTTTATTAGTTTTGATCACTCATACCTCACTGTCTGATGCGTGTGTAACCAGTAATACAATAAATCAATTTAAAAATTGTTTGAAACGGGAATTGCAACCGGAAACACACAGTTAATCTAGTTATTAGGATAGTAAGCGTTATATGGCTTTTGCCTGTGCTTACTTAGGCCACCAGTAGTTCTGGTGGCTTCGGTGAATTTGGTGAATTCGGCACTTACAGCACGATACAGAATATGACACCTGGGATTCACTTAGTGCTGGTTATTTAGTTGTAATGCCTGGCTTTGCATGGCTTGTGGGTTTTGGTTATGCTTGCTATTCAAACGTCTGCTATTTCGAAAGGTCACTGTGCAGATACGCACTATGCAGTATAGTGCTGGGGTTTAGTTTAAGGTTAGGGTTGGGGTTAAGGTTAAGGTTAGTGGGAATAGTGGACGTTCGGAATGGTGGACCTTTGGAATAGTGTATCCAAATTGTTATTTCATACATTATTATTATTATAATACATTAATATCAGCGTAATTATTTTTCCTCCTGTGGGATTTTTGCAGAACTTGGTCTGTTTATTCACTACATTATTCTGCATCATCTGTGCAATTTTCATGTTTATACTACTTTTTTCTAGGTTCTGCATGATGTTACTGTACTATTTTTTGTTATAATAAAATAGCTTATCTTTTCCATGATTGAGTCATTACACTTATAGGCGTTGATATCATAGTTTTGCTCACTTTTTTCTTAAAACAGAAAATGTTATCAACTGATTTTCTGCATGATTTGTCAGTACTGCTGTCTATATGCCGCCATCGGTTTTCCGCAACGCAACACTCATTGATATCTATTCTTTGGATGTGAAAGGACGATGACTGTCAGAAGACATCAACTGACTGTGTTTGTTGTTTTATTGTGCGGAGTTCTTGCAATAGCAGCAGCTGCTGAAGGTAATATACAATCAATGAGTTTTTGGTCTTGCTTGCATTATTGTAACTCATTTGCAACAGACCACTATTGACTGGAACGATGGTAAATGGTGGATCTGCGGATGTGGCAATGGGTAAAAGACAGATGTCGATGCGGAGGACGTCCGCATTTTACCCATCGTACTCAGCTATGTTTCTGAACCAATAAGCGGTGTATAACCATGCATTAATTTGGGGCCTTCGGGCGCCAGACATTTGGGCGCCATGCTTTGTGACGGGCATGTTATTAAAATTAGGCTAGTGTACGTTGCATATCGTTCGAGATAAAATCGTAATTTGGTAAAAATAAATCTGGGTTTACAATATAGTAACTTCTTGCTGCACATAGCCTAGTAGTGATAATTGTCGTTATCCGTTGTCGTTTGTTATTGCATGACATCACTGTAGACCTACGTCATCGTCGTGCATTGTCGCACGTCATCGTATATCGTCTCTGCGCGTCATTATCACGCATTGCGTTGTCGACAAATCGACGTCGTACTTCGTTGTGCGTTCTTCCGCGTTGTCGTTGTCGTATATGTTGTTGTTGTGCATTGTAGTCATCCAGTAACAAAGCAGACCATTGTTTTCCGAGTAAAGGTGCGTTCTCACTGTGCGCGTATGACGTGTGACGCGCTTTAACGTGCGTGGACGATCTGAAATGCATCTGCTTTTCTAGGGTGAGGTAGCGCTTGCATTAGGGCTTTATTGAACAGTCATTTGATATGGTCCACATGCGTACAGCGCATGACACACATAAGGCAGGTTAACGCGCGCAGTGAGAATGCACCTTAAATGCCTAGACGGATTCACGATCAGGAATTAGGCTATTGTCTAGGACTATGCAGAGTGTGAAGTATGAACTGTGAAGAAATTCACAGCGGCAGACTTCAAACGACTGCAGCCTATAAAGCGTCCATTGAGCAGTTAATTACGGAGCGAATGATTGAAAAACTCAACAGCTTTCATGACTGGTAATGTACGTGACAACTGTTATTCACACATCCATCTTGTACTCACACATCCGCACTTAGCATCCGCAGATTTTATTCGCCCGTTGCCTCATCCGCAGGTCCGCACATTCGCTTTTTACCCATAACCTATTGACTGTTCATGTAAAGTAACATACGGTGCAATCGTATTTTTCCCCAGAGCGTTTTCGCATACCTAAGGTCAGCTAGGGTTAGGGTTTGGGTTTGTGCCAGTGTTCATTTATGAGAAATTGAACAAAATTGTTCGGTAAAGGTAGGTGTTCTAGGTATGCGAAAACGCTCTTCGGGGAAAAAATGCGATTGTGCTAAGCTCATTTTCAGGAGTGGTACAGTATGAGATGCATAACTTCTAGATTGTGGTTCAAATTTTGTGCAAGGTGTTATCTGCTGTGAAAATTCATGGAAAATAAGTAGTCAATTTCTGCTATCTGCCGTGAAGCTAGCATGAAATGGTTATTTGCTGTGAAAATTTATTGAAAATAAATATGAATTATTAGGCCTCTCTGCTGTGAATTTGCATCGAAACAAAGTATAGTGAAATAACTGCCAGTGCTATTTAGTACAGTATTATCAGATTATACAAGCAATAATTTGGAGCCTGTAGGCCTATGTAATGATCACATCACTGGTGGTAAGCAGTAAGCTGATGTATTTCTGAAATGTAGAACTATACGCAATGAGTCAAAACATGGCACTAAACTCTTGTCTATATTTTCGCCCAGACATTGGCAGTGAAAGAATTTTGCAAATCAGTCAGACTTGTGACCGTGGCAGACAATTTGCAACAAAACTGCATTGAAATTTTTATCTTGCCTAAACCAGATACCTTTCATAAGGCTGGCAGAAACTGTGGTGAAAGAAACAAGTTAAGCTTCCTCAACGTGCAAATTTGTTACCATATGCCCCCTACAAACCAAATTGTATTTATTAGGCCCTAATTGTGCGATTATTCGCTTATTTCCCAGCTTCGATATATACGTTTCCATACGTCAATTTTCACGGCATATATCCAAAAGTAAAAAGATGCTTTTATGAAAATTCACGGAAAATAAGTTGTCGATTATGGTTATTTGCCGTAAATTTTCACAACAGATATATTCTTCCAAATTTTATCGCAGTTTGTCTGCATGCAATGTCAAAGAAGTTGCTAATTTAGTTACTGTGTGTACTTCCTACCGTCAGCTACCTTGTGGATAATGAGCTGCAATTGGGTGAAGGCTTAGTGTAGCTGATTGCTGCGGTGCTATGTCTACTGTTTCCAGGCTGACTTATGTTTTAGTACTGATGTTATTTTTTTATTTTGTCATTTCGCCAAGGTATTTCCGAGCTGCATCAGTCGACCACGGCGAAATTTTGCACCATGGTCGGAAGTCTCTTGTATTTTATAACGCAGGTCCAAAAGTTTGGTGAGTTCTCCTCCAAAGAATTTCAGGGGCCAAAAACATGCAAAATTTGGCACAATTTCAGACAACTTCAAACTTTGACGGCGAATATCTCTGGAATGGATGAAGATATTCAAAATCGGACATGTATTTGATCTACCACGATTCCTTTTGTGTTTGGCGAAAAAAGTGTGGTGAACTTCGGTCCACTAACTGCGGAGGTCTGGAGGCCAAATCAAACCCACCCAAATCGACTTTGATAGACCATATTTCGTCCCCTAGGGGGTGTTGCGCTGCAAATTTTTACACGTGACAAGTCTTACTAGCGCACACCCCATCCAGGATATGGGTTCCCCTTACAATTTTTTCAAGGGGGCTTAAAATTCACCAAATGCACGTCTATAACTTTGGGGCTAAGGGACTAGTCCTATGAAACATTGCCATGTGATGTGCTGCTATGAAAGGGTGATAACGCGCATAGAGCTTTTGGTGGGCGCTGCCCCCTCAAAATTTGGAAGGGCAAAAAAACGTCATAAATTAGGTGCAATTTACGACAACTTTCGACTTTGACCGCAAATATCTTTGGAATGGTTAGAGTTATCGATAAGTGGTAAATGGCTTTATCAACTACTATCCCTTTTTTGTTGAACCAAAAAATTTAGGTAAAAATTGGTCCACTAACAGAAAAGTTATAGGCATGCATGTTGGCCCACCCTAAATCGACAGTGCATGTTCTGCATATGCTAATGCATTTGAGTTCGGGCCACGTAACTTTACTTCAAGAGGGATTCCACCTTTTTTAAATTTTTTCCACCAATTGGATTTACAGTGCCGGGTGGACTCACGTTGGACTTTGCCCCAAATTTCTAGTTTCATATAATTTGGTAATGAATACTTTATGTCGTTTTGTATTTGCAGATGCATTAGGTCTACAGGTTACTGTTGTAAATGCAACAGCAGTTAACATTTCAATAATTTCATGGGTTAATGAAACTTTACAGAATAACAACTCTACTGACATTGTGCAGCAGAATACTTCATCGTTCATACTTCAGTTCAGGTATTACAGTGTTTTTCTATTTGCTTTTTGTTTATATTATTGCAGCATCTAATATAGAAATTTAAACCATATTATTTTAATTAGTTTAATTGTAGTATACCTCATTTCACTTTTATGTGCAGTGATTTATACTTGGGGTAGCAAATTTTGTGAATGTAGGTAGAGTTGTTAACGGTTAACTGGCTAACAGATTAACCGGTCCTGAAAGCAAGACCAAGCTTGAAACTGCTGGTTTGGTTAACCATTAACCACAATAATAGACGAGACAAGTGGCGCCGAGAATCTTCTTGCCTGCTTACTCCTCTCGAGCTAGTGTTATCAGCTGTGATCAAAGCTGAGATTGCCTGCGGCACTGTACACCCTGGGTGAGAAGGGAGGGTGAGGCTTTGCATGCTTGAATGATTGAATAGGTGAGTTGCTGATTAATGCTAGACATTGGCGCTGGTGATGCAACAGGTGAGATGGCATGACCCATTACATAATAGGTATTTATTGCAACAATGGCAAGCGACATGGGTAGGGGCAGATGCTGCGGCGGTATCATGTAGTCACCGTGGCGCTGTTATCAACAACCTACGTAGTGGCGTGCAGCGTGATGCAAGTTGTTAGCAGAGTGGTCGTGTGTAGATCCTACTCATTTTTGGTCTAATCCAGGGTCAACCTGAGTGTAGTGTTTCTGCACATGTTGTTTGATCTCCCTCTCTGTTTCTGTCTTTGTCTGTTTGTCTGTCTGCCTAAATCAATCACTGACCATGGGAAAGTGTTGACACGACCACCCACACGCCGTGCTGGCATGCCTTGCTGTCTCCTCCCATTCCCTCCACCCCACACTCAGTGGACAACTGGGCATCTGCGTTGTTTCACTTTGCTCATGCTGTGTGATGGGACAGTCCATCACTTTGAATCATTGATTAGCAAACTTGACACAACACCCATTGATGGGCCCTTATAACTATGGTTAACCAGTTAACCAGTCTTTTCCTAACGGTTAACTGGTCAAAATGAATGGGTGGTCTTAACAACCCTAAATGTAAGTAACCAAAAGCCTCATAGTAGGTGGGGTCAGGGGATTGTTGTAACTTATAAACTTCCTCAGTGACAGTGAGGTTTGGAGGGACAGAGCTCTTCTTGGGCAAGTCTATTCAACTCTGTAGGTCACTGCAATGAATGCAGTATACCTCACAGAGCTAACATACGAATGATACGATAGGCCTATGATGCTAATGGTGCATGAATTTGTATGTAGTTTTAGTTCAAAGTTGGAGCAGCATTTACTATTGACTGTTCCCCTAGTGCAGCCAGCACTGTAGTTAGGTGTAACTGTTTACGGTATGTTTATGTGTTTTTAAGTAATGTGTTTGTCGATCAGTGTTTCATATGTGTGAGGTTATCTAGGTAGGATTACGAGTTAGACTTGCAACTAAAACTATTTTGATCTAGCTAAAGTCTACTGCTCAAATTAATGACACAGATTTATTATAAAATAGCAATAAACATTTAATAGCAGCAAAATATACAAGCAAGTGCAAGATAAATTAAGTGCAATAGCTAATCACAAACACAGTTTCCCAAATCAACTCAGATCATCCACTGTACATACAGTTTCGGTAGTTGCAACAACAGAGTTCAGACAGTTGCAGAGACTGTCTAAATTAAATGTAGCCATTTCACCCAAACTTATGACATAAAGTACAGTAAACTTTATCACAATGATAGCAATTAGCTATATCAAGTCGTAAATTCAATCAGACATTAGCTTACAATATGCTCAGATATAACAAATATCTACACACAGGCGCAGCCACACAATGATGGACTTACGCAGACAGACATCCACACACATAGGCGTAGACATACAATGACAAACGCTACTCGTATGTGCGACAAATAAACTACTGTGTGGACAGATGAAATAAATCGGCAAACTCGCGAAATTGGCACGCAAATAGCATTCAGTAAGCATTGTTAAATAAATTGACATCGATAAATACAATTCGTCAGCCAGTCGGTTGCGACTCTGCGACAAACAATATAGGTAAACTGAGTCAAACAATAGGTGTGACCCGACAGTATGCGTTGTTGATTACTTAGCGATTGTTTGTGTTTCCCACCAAGTTAATTTTTTTGGTAAAAATATGTTTATACCTTGCGGTAATGCAGCATGACCGTGCCAGCTTGCTCCTGGCTATTTTCTCCAGTTTTATAAACCAGTTTCATTTTTCATTTTTGATATTGTTTACATTATGATATTTTTAATTTATTCAAATGCTGTCAGCTTCAGCTTTTGTGGTGTTTGAATAACAATCATTGACATTTAAGACCATTCTCTGTCCAGTTTACAAACTTAGAATTTCATTTTTCTGTCGAGCTTCAGCCTGTTGCAATAGTTCACACAGTCACACTGCAGGAGCTGTAGGGTTAAATTGTACACTCTGCACAAGACTGAACTGGAACTGTTTTGCAATGACACATTGGTTGGTTGTGCAGGAATAATGAAACTTCTGAGTGGACTGATAGTCATATTTCTGCAGCGAATGATTTGTGGACCATCATCTCACAGTTACTGCCATACACACGATATCAGTTCCAGCTGACGATGAACAATGAAAGTGTGCTACATTCAGACTGGATTACTACAGATATGGATGGTATATAATTGTGAATAATACATATGTGTGCATGTTAGGATTGTCATAATCAAAATATCATTTTTTTACTTACACTGAAGTGGAATTAAAATCTGAATCTAACAAGACTGACGCAGTCGCAAAACAGTTTTTAAGGTCACCAGTAGTCTGCACAGTCATTGTGAGTTTACAGTGATTTTTAGTGTTTTTAGATGTGCCACTGTATATTGTTTGCAGTTCCAAGCCAAGAACCGATTCTTAACAGCACATTGGTATCTGTACATGCTCGATTCATCAGTTTTGACTTCAGGCCACCTCCTGCAGAGAGCTGGAATGGAGTACTGGGTGGCTATGTTTTGAGCTACACCAACCTTGACTCTGACAGTACGTTAAAACGGACAATAAGCTCTAAAAAGGAGGTACATTTGTCTCTCTTTTTTGTTTAATAACTGCAGTGAGGAGATTATTTCTGTCCATTTGGGTACAAATAATTAGCAGCTAAAATGTTACTGATGACTGTGAAGGAAAGTGGTACCTTCTGGCTGAAGTAGTAGTTCTATACGAACAAGTTATTATGTTTTTTCTTTTTTCTTCCTTTTTTGAATGCCATGGTGATAGTTTTCCAGAGCTGATGCGGCCTGATGTCTTTTGATTTGGGCTGGACGAATTTTGCTGATCTTGCCTAAAGTCTTGTATTACCAGTAAGTAATAGATGATGCACCAAAAGTTTGTCTGTTCGTTTGTCTGTTTGTCTGTCTGTCATATTCCTCTGGCATTGTCTGTGTCATGGTCACAAATCCCAATACAAATCCCGATTGCGTTGTTTGAGTTTTTGAGCCTTAGGTATCCGTGCCCCCACCTTGCCCCTACCTTCCTCCATGGGCAGTTTGGGGAGGTTAAGTTGCTGGCAAAACACCTGCCCGTAAGGAACTTTGCTAGTTTCTGTAATTAGCTGATGTGTAATTGTGTATGCATGTTGCAAAGGGAGCCTGAACTCGCAAACAACAACGAGTAACGTTGGCAGAACTCATGCAACATATTTGATATGTATTTTTGCTTGCATTAAAAATACAAAATTGAATTAAACAATCATCATACTAGGTTGTTGTATATGGCAGTATGCTGAAAATAGATTATTTTGCATATAGTGACTTTATTCTGTTTGATTTGCATATGAAGGAACTGTTCACTTTTGATTTATTATTTCAGGCGGTAAACATAACTGAATTGGAGCCGCACACTTTTTACACTGTCAGATTGAGTGCATTTACTGCGACTGGTGAAGGTCCATATGCAGAGTTTACTGTTCAGACCAGCGAAGATGGTAAACTTTGTTTACCTTTCTTTTTGTTATTGTAATTTGAGGCAACTGGTTCAAAAAACTAGTGAGATTGTTAAATTTAACAGTAAGCAAAAAGATGGAGATACTTGGTATTTACATAATAATGGTTTTCGTTATAAATGGAGGAGATTGGGTGGCAGCTTGATTGATTACAGTTTTATCGTTATAGCTGTAGATTGAAAGAATTTACTTTTTTGTTTGAGTTGCTTCTTTAGGCTATGAACCCAACTGATGAATACTGCAGTTATCATTTATGCGTTTTCTGCTGCCATTCGGTTTTACTTGTAACGAAAAGCCGATGTGCTCTATCAGGCAAACAATAAGAACTATGATGATTTTTCCATCAATTTTGCTAACGATAAGCTTGTCCTGCATATCATACTGCATTACAGAAGTGTGGCAAAATACTTGAACAGTTTTAAAAGTGCCTACAAGTTACTTTTTATGGTTAGATGAGATGTAAATGTGATAAATGTGAAAGATTGATGACATGCAACTAGTGTTGGCATTTGTTTATGAAACTGATATTTATTATAAATGCTATTGTACTTACATGCTCGTAATGTTGGTAATGATAATGATAAATACATGCATATTTATATAGTGCCAGTATGGTGAGCTACAGAGGCGCTGGACGACTGATTGCTGTAGACTCATTGAATATTTTCAGGCGTTTGTTTCCCTTGCTGATGGTCATTATTAAAAGACTTGTGTGTTACAGTTTTTTTGTCTTGTAGTGGTGTATGTGTTCTGCACGCTGATAGTGGTATGCTGCAGAGAACGACTCATTCGTATCAGCATTCAGCACTGTTTCAGAAAGACAGCACTGTGCTTATTTGCTGTTGATTGCTTAGTGCCGTCGGAGCCTCGTATCATGCATATACTGAGCCGCAATGGCACAGCAGTGATGATCAAGTGGGCAGCACCAGTGCACCGCAATGGAATGCTGCTCGGCTATCAGCTCTATGTCTTGTACAGTGAACAGAATCAAGACAAGACTTCAGTTATAAACATCACCGATAATCATTCAAATATCTTTCAGATCACGGGACTGAGTATGCAACATTTCTGTTGTAAAAAATTGCACACTTATCTGCTTGCATTGATGTATGTTATTAGGTAATTTGTCTGAAGTCTGATCTAATTTGCTATAGTTAGCTGTAGTGTTTTGTTATTACCCAGGTATTGTGGCAAGTGTTTGTGCACTTTTTATTTAGTTATCTACATGTTACATGTACATTGTGATAAAACTTTTTCAGTGCTAAATAGGATTTTTATACTGAAATTGCACTTAGAAACTATCGCTCATTTCATTCGTTCATTTATTGCAGAATTCTGTTAGGATATTTGGTAATAAATTATTGGTTATATAGGACAGGCATGTGCCTTATGTTTCTTGCAGTGCCTTACACTCGTTATGACTTACAAATTGCTGGCTACACAAGCAAAGGACTGGGGCCTTCAAGTGAACTGTATCCTGTGCTTACTGATGTAACAGGTTTGCTATTGCATTCAGTTTTTTGGCTTATTTTTTAAACATTGGATTTTGATAAAACTAGGGTGCTAAATTTTGCAGGATTTACTGACATATTTGTACAGATTCCTGTTGAAGGCTTTCAATTGCATTTGCCATAGAGTGCTTTGAAGCTGTTAATATGGTGTCAGGGTGTATAACAAAAATTGAAATACTGTACCAGTGAATGTTATAGTTTGGAAATACTCGTCATAAGAATTATGTGTCACAGTGACGTTGTGAGTTAAAAAGAGTAGGGAGTAGGAAGTTTCGAATTTTTAACAGAGGAGATGATGGGTGCTCAAAATATCAATTTTGCCCCTCAAATTTTCCCAGAATAGTGATTTCCAGCCTGTATTTTGAATTTTGGAAAGAAGATTTTTAGATGGACCAAAATTTAGGGATGGGGCTGGGGCATGATGCCAGTGATGTATTGTTTGTTGAGTGAGATGTGGAACTATACTCAGTTACTCGTGTCTGTATGTCGCAGCACCCAGTGCACCAACGGAAGTTTACGTGACCAGTAACGTAACAGATGCCATCGTGGTGCAGTGGGCGAGTCCACAGCATGTGGTCCATCGAGTTGACCGCTATTACATTCAGTACCAGGCCACCAATGAGCCAGACAGGCACGAACTGGTGATCGATGAAGTCAACAACTCGTTCGACTTCCATCAGGTCAACTCTCTCAGTTCTACTGACTAGAGTTGAAGATATACAGGCTGACACAGAACATACTTAAATCAATCACAGTAACAAATGTCAAGTTTAAGGTGACATTAGTGTCTAAGACACAACAATTATTGAAGTTGGCCAATTTTTTATGGAGCTATGCAAAAAAACTAGAAGCCCAGCTATCGCTAGGATAGCTGACTGTACTGGTTGTCAGTGACCTTCATGGTCATTCAAAGTCGATGAATTTTATTTCATCTGAAATGGTATATCCCACTTCTTATTAGTGATTAATAGTAACCTTGGCCCAATCTCTCACCATTTTCAAGATATGGCTATTTATAGCTCGAAACCTTATATTGAAAATTGCAGCCAAACCGCTGCAGACGGAGACATGGTTACTATTGACTATTGACAACCTATAAGAAGTCGCCAGCACCCTACCATCACCAACCCCTCCTTACGACTTATCGTTTAGCCACAATACCGCACGATTGGCATACCATACTGTGTTATGACCCTGAGGTCATCCAAGGTCAGTGATTTACATGTCATTTGAAAGCCAATATGCGACTTCCTATTAGTGCCGTTAAGGAACTACTCACTCACTACTAGTGATCAATAGCAACCTAGATCTATCTCGCACTGTTTAGCCACAATGCATCCATGACAGACAGACAGACAGATGAGCAACAACTCATACTAACAGCTCGACCATTACTTAAGTATGGTCGGCTAATAAAAGTGTCTTCTTATTTTGGGATACAGTGTATGCCACTGTTGCATGCTTTCAAAGATATTTTGTAAAGCATCGACAATTACAGTATTGCTTCTGTTAACTTGACTTTTTCGATTCATGGTTTTCTTTGTCGGTTTCATTGTAGCTAAATAGCTCTGATTCTCCATGCTAGTTATGCTGATCAGTGATGAAATGCTCTTTTGTCTTACGATGTACTGGTTACAAAACTTGTCACTTGCTCGTAGTTATGACGTTTGTGATATCGGTTGTGTGAAACTGTAGATGTCATTGGCGGATCTTAAGCCAGATACAATGTACAGAGTCCAGGTTGCTGCAGCTACAGAGAGTATTATATCTCGTGGTGAATTCTTCATTGGTCCATACTCGCCAGTCCAGCAGACTAGAACTCTTGGTGAGTTCATTTTGACATTTCAGCACAGTTAAAAGCAGATTTGTATAATAGCGCTTTAAAGCCTATGTGTGTAGAAAAAACGAAAATTGGCATGAATGTTCCCCATGAGCCGTAGAAAAAGTAACAAATGTGCCACTGTTGCGTTTGAAGGCTCGAGTTATGGTTAGGTTTAGTGCCGTACTACTCAGTGTTGTGGTAGCTATCTATAGCTAGGCAGATGGCTGCATAGTATGCCAGCACTAGTTTGACATCTTCACTTCTTTGTATTTGACATAAGTGCTTCTAGAATGTTAGAACAAATCAAATTATTGATGTATTTCTGACAGCTGAAAGTGTTGCTGGGTCAAGTACCGTCATCGCTGCAGTTATCGCTGTTTTCGGCACTGTTGCTATCATCATTGTTGTTCTCATCGTCATATTTCTTGTCAGGTAATGACCACAACCTATTCTATAACTATGCTAATCAACTATCGTGATGTCACACTGCTGTGCAGACCACACATTGTTAGCTAGCAATTCGGTTGAGTTCAGGGGTCGAAATTTACACCTTTAAAATCTATGTTTAATGTTGAACATTTTATACGCAGGTTGTCTTGGTCCATCTCCAGTAATTTTGGCACAATTCACTCTTAAAATGTACGATGAGCGATTAGGCTGCCAGAAATTCAGCCTGTGGGTGCCGTCTTGATACTGACGTCACTGCAGCAGCCTGCAAGCTAATATAAACATTATGTATGCATGTCATTGTTTAACAAATCGTGACGCTGAGGCTATATGACCAAAGTCACATAGTCACCAACGCTGTTCCACAGCACCGACTGTAATGCATTACTGCTTGCACATCAACGAATCAAAATGGCTCCGCCCATGAATGACCGAAAGTAAACAGTTTCATTGCACGATCTGAGTTTCTATTGTTGGCAATGCTCTGGTAATGACTAGCAGAACACATTACAGTGCGAAGTTGTGTAGTGTGTAGGCACGGAAAGTTTACAGTGCATGGTAGCATGAATGTCGCCGAAAGTTTGTAAACGACATTTCAAAATTGCATTGCACAGCGTGGTATTTCTCATACGCAAGGTGGTGCATAAAAAGTGAAGCATGCATACTCAGTATGTAGATCGAGCATGCAGACAGTTTTGGAAACACTCGGCCTCGATCATTGCAGTGAACGGAGTCATTTGAACACTTGGATGCTCTTTACATGCAGTGATTGAATCCAGTTGTTTTTAGTGCTGTCTGAATGTTGGATCTGCATAAAGCATGTATGTTTCCACTGTTTATGCGCCACTCCATATTCGCATCTGGTAACTTAGCCGCTGTGAGCAGCTGCTGCGCTAGCTGCTACGACTTTTCGTCAGACAACTATCTACGTTAGCGGTTAGCAGCCTAGCACAGACGAGTACGTGACGTCAATTTGTCCACTAAAAATGGCTGTTGCTGTTTTTAAGAGGCGAGTTTCAAGTAAAAATAGTAATTAACAAGATGATTTTGCATTAATGTTGTTTTATACTGTTCGATGGCACATTTAGATCAGTGATTTTTCAACTTTCATCTAAAAACTGATACATTCAGAAGCCTGGATGTTGGCCTAAACTGTAATGCAGTGTAAAATTTTTACACTACAATGTGCTCGTAGCGGCTTGCTGTAGCCAAGTGTCCAGTAGCTTAGCAGCTGCCAGCCGCTCGCAGCGGCTAAGTTGCCAGACATCACAGTTCAGTTTGCAGTAACTTGGCTACTTGTTAATTTTTAGCTAGTTTTTTTGCATGAATTACCTACTTGAGTATATATGTGTACATGTATGGTTTGTTATATTGGCAGGCGATATATGCAGATACGATATCAGTTTATCGGTGATTTGGACACTATGATAGTTGATAAGGCCACAGCAAACTTTCGTCTCTCAGATGTTTACAGTATGTAGCTTGGCAGATATTTTCTCTGTATCTTTTAAGTTGTAGGCAGTTTAAGATGTTGCTTTGCTTTTGCTGATGGGTTATACGACGGGAAATATTTATTGTCTGTGACTGTGGAAACATTTTTACTGCAGTCTCCAAAAGTTTATCTTCTAACCTTGAATAACACCTGACCAGGGATAAGTATGGAAAAGCTGTGTTAAACAGAAACTAACGTTGTTACATGAAACAGTACTCTTGGTGTATACCTTGACTGTTTGAATATCTTAGTAGATTTTTATTTTCATCCATCTGTGTTTTATCTTGTTTATGTGGGAATGGTATGGAGGATAGGACGCAATTTCAGCCTATCTCTTACTGAACAGAAATGAGCCGGAGAAAAATGAGGGTGGACCTGGCTGACCATTGTATATGCATGTATTTGTGTAGATGCCCAGTCATGTGCTAATCGTGAAGCGATTGGTGTGGACGCATTTGAAGAACACGTCGCATCTCTTCATGCTGATGGTGACTATATGCTGTCACAGGAATACGAGGTAAAGTTGTTTCATTGCTCATGGAATTATTGATGCTGTAGGCTGATATTCAACAGTTGTGTTGTTTTTACATTATTGTAGTCATAGTTTTGTGCCATCATTGACAGTGTTAGTTACCATGCGATGTTAGTCTATACTTAGCATTCTACACCAGAGGCAGATAGCCATCAATCTGTCCTTTATTGCTTTTGTCATTGCAGCTGTTGTTGCATGTGTAAATGAATTATGCGTACATGTGCTATGTTTTTGCCAATTAACAGGAAATAAATCGGATATCGCCACCATCTTCACTGTCGAACTCGCTGTCATTAGCTGATGAAAACAAGAACAAGAACAGATATTTAAACATTCTTGCCTGTAAGTATTTTTTGGTCTTGTCTTTGAATACTGGCCATATGAACATCTTGAAATTTTGCATTTGTCACATTTGGTCACTTTTATTCCTTCACAGTTATTATGTAATCATCCTAATTAGCTGCATGACAGGTCTTGCTCTATCTGTTTGTTGGTCCATCCAGCACAGGCTTCTAACTCAAAAACAGAAAACATATGGAAGACCCAAACTTGATGTGAACGTTTCCTCAGAAATGTAATAATAAAAATAATGAAAGTATAACTGGTTGTGCAGGTTTTTAAATTAAAAGTGAAAAGTCAAGGTGACTGGGTATCAGTAGTATCATGAGAATGACACTTGTTACGAGTAAACACAGATTTTTTGCATTGGTGGCTTGATTTAATACACTACAACCAGCCACGATGCCAGCTAATGCCATCGTAATAGCAGGTTTTAAATTGTAGTTTGGAATAAGTGTACATGCTGTATGGCTATATGGATGGCCACATCTCGTGTTATTAGTCTGTATAGGTTCCAACACAGTGCGCAGTTTATCATGCGAGTGCAAAGAGGCACAATACAGTGTAGACTGTGTTGAAACATACTTACCGTATGTTATTTCATGACTGTGATCAACACGGTGTTCTGCCTGAGACTGGGTATTGTCCACTGACCCATGCCACGTTTCGGGAAGTAATCACACTCCAGACTCTGTGGTGAGAGATGGGTAACACAAAATAGGTGATGAAATAAGGTGACATTTTTGCTTGCTTGTTTAATGCTGAACAGATGATCACAGTCGGGTTGTGCTGAAGCCGCTTCCTGGCAAACTCCGTACATCCGACTACATCAATGCTAACTACATTGATGTGAGACTAATTCATCTTTCCGACCTTTCTTGTAACACTTTCCACATTTTGTAGAGTAGGAAGTCAGTTTCTGAGCATGGTCTTTGTACTGTACAAGTATTTCACCGATGAGTTTCGGCCGCATTAGAATTTATAAATTAGATTTAAGAATATGAATTATACTACGTGGTGTTTTATAAAAAGGCACCCTTTTTCTTTCTTTCATAATTTAGTCAAATGATGATTAATTTACACAAAATTGTTACCAGATGTAGCTAAAGAAATATTACTTCAAAATATTTGGACAATATATGGCTTCTAGTTAAATATTTTTTGCTAGTCATGACATAATGCTGACGTCATAGTGTGCCACGAGTATAAACTAGCTTGTCGCAACCGGTGCTGACAGACTTGCTCTGCGTTGATGGCGAACTTTATCTGGTTCATTGATGACAAACTGTTGAAGTTTTACCATTGTAGCCACAAAAAAATGCCCAAAACGATCACTTTCACACACTTGTTTGGATAGTTTAACTTTTACACCTTCCAGCAAGACAGTGCACTAGCATGCACCGCTTGTGTAATGGTTGAGTTTTTGGATTGCAAGACGCCTGATTTTATGCATCCATGTTGCTTAGTGCTGATACAATAAACATTTTTCATCAGTGAACAAGATAAAGTTTGCCATCAAAGCAGGGTAACAACTGACAGAACCTTGTACTCATGACACATTATGACGTCAGCATTACATCACGACTAACAAAGAATATTTAACCAATGGTCACAATTTGTTGAAATATTTTGAATTAGTCTGATAAAAATTTCATGCAAATTGATTACCATTCGATTGAGTTATAAAAGAAACAAAAAGGGTGCCTTTTTATGAAACACCATGTAGATTAATTCCTAAGAATTATTGCTGTGAACTGTGAAGCTGCCGGATATATTAACAGTGATTGGCAGTTTCTGTTGTGCGTACATGTCAGTGTTGGATATGTGTCTGGATTTTAGGGTTACCAGAAGCAGAAAGCTTACATAGGAACTCAGGGTCCATTGCCGTCTACGTATGGGGATTTCTGGCGTATGGTGTGGGAACAGGAGTCTGTGGTCATAGTGATGATCACTAAACTGATGGAGAAAGGCCGGGTAAACCTTCATTTTACTGCAATATGATATTATTAGGCTCGTTATGACAAACAGGCATTAAGTACCTTTTTGTATCATTATTGTGGCTCGGTAGTCTAATGGTAACGTGTCGGACTTGTAATCCTGAGGTAACTCAGAGGCGCAGGTTCGACTCCACACCAGGACGCTGACAGGTAACAACCTTAGGCAAGTTGTTCACACACATGTGCCTCTGTCACCAAGCAGTATAATTTGGTACCGGCTTCACCGCTGGGATGTAAACAGGCACACCGCGCGATACACTGGCCCCGTATCCGTGGTCTCACAGTGTAAAAACTGGTGTCTGGCTGAGGGCCTTAGGAAACGGAGATCAGCGCCGCCCTATGGGCCGTAAGGCTTGGGAAGGACTTTACGTTTTTTTCATTATAATACACAGTACACATGACATGATTGACTTGAGCCACAGATCCACCTTAGCTGGCAGGTGCTATAGTACTATAGTACTATAGTACTCAGCTTGGAATCCGATACCTATTTACTTTCCAACGATGAGTGAAAGGCTGAGTCAACCTGAGTGGCTGGTTGTGTTCTGTTCACTCATCCGGGTACTAACCAGACCTGGCATGGAATAACTTGAATGACAGCAGTCTATGACATTCGTGAGTTGTGTTTATGTAGCGGAAATGTGACCAGTACTGGCCAAGTGAAGGCGAGCAAACGTATGAAGGTGGTTTAACTGTCCATCTGCTTAGCACAAACATTACGGCACACTACACTGTCCGAATGTTCTCAGTTCGATCGGCTGTGAAGACGCTCAAAAAAGTACTTACTTACTTGCAACTGTTGCTGTATTTTGCGAAATCAGTCATTTTTGTCAATTCATATTCACTGTTAGTCAGTATTGTAGTGTAACCGTAATGGTCCATTTTATAAACGGTCTTAGGGGTTTTTCTAAAACCAGAAGTGTTTTTTCTTAAGTCATCAACTTGTGTTAAAAAAATTGAAATCTTCAAATTGATTTATGGCATTTGTACTAGCAGTTCTTAGACTACAGGCAGTGTACTGATACTGTTGATATTTTTCTAAGTAACCTAATGTGCTTTTCGGAGCTTTTCGTACCTTATACACAAGTTAGTTTCAGTTTTGTCTATCGATAAGTTTTTTAGGATTTTTTTTGTAAATTTCATTGACTTTTTAAGATGGTTGTAAGTTTGGTTTTTCCACATTCTGACCAAAAACTGTTCTGCACAAGGTATTCAGTGTTTATGCAGTGGAGACTGTATGCAGTGTAAGTGTTGTAATCTATTGACAGCGGTATAGTAGTCTGATGAGTGCTCAGCAGAGTGTAACCGAGCGAATCGTCTACCAGTATCACTACACTGATTGGCCGGACCATGGCGTCCCAGCGTACACTCTGCCCAGTCTGGCTTTTATTGCCAAGTCCACAGCCGCCAACCCGCCAACTGCCGGTCCCATCATTGTACACTGCAGGTATTCATGTCAGTTTAATATGTTTTATTTTTAGCCTTGTTGATTTTTTGCAGATCTGTTTTGTGTTAGGCTGGATCTTCTAAATGTTACCTGGTATCTTATGAGAATTGTTAGACCTGAACATTTTTCTTACTCATTTTCTTTGCAGTGTGATTTTAGCTGTACAGTTCAGTCTTAGTTATGTTATTTGTTGCTATTTTTAGTTTCTGTTTTGTTTCAGATATGACTTATTTTGTCTGATAGTTTTAGTTTCAATTGTAGTTTTTTTCTATTTTTTATCTCCAGTGACAGTTTTACATACAGTTACGATAGTATATGATATAATTAATAATGTGAGAACATAGAATATGATGTAAAATGAGATAATTAACCTGTGTAATATGTGCATATTTTTACTGTCCACGGTAGTGATGGCAGTATTGTTTTCAGCATTGTGGAGAAGTCTGTTCGTTTTTTTTTTGTCACCACGATCACTCTGCACTTAGCTTGATGAAATTTTGCACGAACATGTACCTTGACGACCTCTAGAACCTTATTGAATTTCAAAGGTATAGGTCTAAGTAACAGGACCGGATTTTCCAATACTTTAACATTATGAGATAGGATCGTGGTGCTAATAGCAGCTGCTGGGCAGGGTCTAGTGTGGATAACTACTGGCCAATGCTGACGTCATTGCTATCAGTATTGCAGCATTCTACGGCAGATACCACGAACAGCTTTGCCTTGCACAAGGCTTGTCAGTCTAATATTAAATTGTGTGCGTGTGCAATCATGTGGCAGTGCGGGCGTCGGTCGGACCGGAACATACATTGTTCTTGACAGCATGATGCGGCAGATCCGAGACACCCAGACAGTCAACGTCTTTGGGTTTCTGTCACACATTCGCAGTCAGCGAAGCTATCTTGTCCAGACCGAAGTATGCTATTTCTCTGATTTATGTTGGACTTTCTTCATTGCGACTAGAACGGCTATGCAGATTTTGTGTCTGCTGGTAATTGTTATCGGTGCAGTTGTACATTTTAAATGGTTTTAATTTCTTACGTGGGGCAAGTCAGATTGTGCCACCCAAAATGTTGAGGCTCATGGTGAGCTCATTAATCACATATGTAGAACACAGAACAACTACTCTGTCTCATGTAAGTAATCCTTCCATTGGGTCAGATTGTGAGGTTTTGTTCTGTGCTCGATTTCAGTGTGATTTGCTATTGAGCCTGTATGCAGTGTGCATGTTTGTTGCATGTTGCTGTTGCAGTGTTGGTCTCTCTGTGCGTGCAGGACCAGTACAGTTTTGTGCACGATGCGCTCGTGGAGTTCATTCGCAGTGGCGGAGATACTGAAATAAAAGATGTCAACGTAGCACAGTATGTCCGGCAACTGACGACACCAGATGACGACGGCAAGACATCGCTCCATATACAATACCAGGTATTCATCCACACATCCAACGTGTTGTATCGTGAAATTTGAGGTGCATTTAAAGAAGTTATGCATCATATTGATGTCACTTTTCAGCATAGACTGCTGCAACTGGAATACTGTCAGCATTTTTCTACAGCAGAATTCGAGCTTTGGTGAAGTGTTAGATCAAGTGCATTTCGGTGCAGGAGACAATGTTGGAAAGCGACAAAACAAAATGTGATGCACGTGTCTTTACGGTGACTTCGTCAGGCTACGAGCTTGTTGAGTGCTCATCATATTTGGTAATATCTGCATGTGACTAGTATTTACCTGTCTCTGAAACTATATGAGATTTGCAAATTGTTATTGTGGAGCACTAGTGGGGAATATCGTGATATGGTTTAGTATTGGACTACATCGTTTTTGGGTTCTGGAAAGCTATCTGGAGAATAACAGGAAGATTATTAGAACTGCAATTATCAATACATATGCACAATTATAATCAGCAGTTCTTACAATTTTAGGTTTAGGTTTTGGTTGTTTTTTGTGTTTTGTGTTTCATAAAGGTTAAACTTTCTGTAAAGGTTAATCTGTTTTTTCGTTATTATATGTATGTGCAATTTTGCCTGGAAAGGCCATCCTCGAAATGACCTATACTGTGTTGGGCGGGACATTAAACCCTCCTCACTCACTCACTCACTGTTCATAGTTATTATTTTTACAAGTAATGCACATTGCACATTTTACCTAAAAAGCTAATTGTATCTGTTCACATGTGAGCTGCTATTTTAGCTGCTGTGTTTTGATAATTTAATTAATTTGAATGTTACTATATAACATACTGATGTGGTTTATGTGTTTTTGCCAATCGTCAGCTTGCAACATCGTTTGAGGCAAAGCCATTCCATTTCCATTCAGCACAGGCAACTGTCAATGAAAGGAAAAATCGTTCTGCCAATCTGCTGCCAGGTTTGCTATATTTATAACGATGTTTGATGTGCATTAGAGCTCGATATTTTTTGTGGTGTGATTTTTGGCTACTAACATTTAATTTATCATTGAAAGTCTGTCTTGCGGTGATTGTGTTCGGTTGTGTTTATCGGATTTGTTGTGATTTGAAATTAGACTGTTTCAGATGCTTGTCATAGGTGCTGCTAATAATGTAATGGCGGAATATATATAAACATGTGGTCATAGATTGATCATTTTGTATATTTCTTATTCATGTTACTTCCGCTACTTGCAGCCAATTTTCTTATGTTAAGTCCATGAGCAGAGGGCACATCTCCAAGGAATAATTATTGGGAATTGTGTACTGTACAGGGCCTCTTGTCACTCAGCCAATAGCATAAAAGCAATCCATGTTATTGGCTGAATTTTTTCTCTCTGACGACTTTGTCAAATCAGTGGAAATCATGACAATCACATGTCCATCTGCATTTATACATACATTGCAAAGATTGCATGTCATGTTAAATAAGGATTAAGCTGTATGCATTTTAGTGAAACTTTTCACGTAGTTATTCTAGACTTTCCAAAGAAAATTGGCCGGGTCTGTAAAGCTAATGGTGATTTTGTTGGCTTGCAGTTTGCTTGCATGATGCTTGTATTGTCTGGGCAGTGGAGTTGTCTCGTGTTCATATACCAATGAAGGCCGGTGTAGAAGGTTCTGATTACATCAATGCTTCGTTTCTTCAGGTCAGCACTTGTACTGCTTCCTGCATTGCATGATGTCTAATCGGCAAGCAGTCTCCCCTGTCACTAAACAACGTTATTGCTGTAGTTAACTTTTAAAAAAAAGTATGATTAATTTATCTGCATTTTCGAATAAAAGCAGCAGCTTCATAAGTTATTCAGCTGACAGCTGTCACAAATGCATTGAGACAAGTAGACAACAATCGGTTTATATCATCATCAGTAGGTCTTGAGTGTTTGTTTATCCAGTCGGATTTTCCAGAGAAAGTGATTATCGATACTTAATAATGTATTTTTAGTGACATGATTTTAACTGAAAACTTAACAATTACAATTTTTACATGTGTAAGCAGCTACTGCTTTAGTGCATCTTAGCCGTTGCAATTCTGTCTGTTTATCTGTCACACGAGTGGATCAGTCAAAAATGGTGCAAGCTAGGATCACCAAATCTTCACCGTCAGCTGCCTGGAAGACTCTAGTTTCAGGAACTGTAAAGCTTTTCCATAAATTCGAATCGGGTCACCTTGAACGATTGCACTAAATGAGAAGGGGGTGAAAAAATTTGCGATTTTCAGCCAATAAGTCGCTGTATCTCGGTAACGGTGCTAGTTACGGCCTAGGTTACTATTAATCACTAATAGGAAGTTGTGCACTGGCTCTCGATTGGCACCAAATTCCATGACCTTGGATGACCTTAAACACCAAAATAGAGGGTTTTACGGAGTTTTTGGCAATTTCGGGCTGCGACGCAGATTTCAAGAGCGAATTGCACCGAAATCAATTGAGATAGACATGTAGAAGCTGCATACGAAATTTTCAGCACTGAACGTAGATTTTGACGGTCCAAGTCTCAATTTTGTAGGTTCAATGAAACCTGTGCACGAGGGCATCACCCGTAAAAGTCATTATTTTACCGTTGTTGGCCAGTCTTTCATGAAAATGGTTGCATATAGCCACGGGCATGCTGCCTATCACAACAAGCACTAGTGATGAACTTTTCAGTCATGTCAACAACGATAACTTTGAAAGACTCTGAAGTTCCAAAATAATTGTTTTTTATTGATTTTTGCTATCTTCAGCTGCAGCGCACATTCCAAGAATGAACTGCGATGACGTGGCTTGAGATAGACTGACAGTTTGCGAACAGGAACTGTGATAGGCTTTCACGCATCTCCTGAACATTAGCTCAATTTTCTTGTATGAATCGCTGAAAAATTGTAACGATTACTCACGTGATTAATTATTAATGTCCGTGTCTCCAGAAATAACCTGTCGATACATCACAGAGGGACAGACCTATGGTGCCATAGGCACACTATTCATGTAGGTGCATTGCTTGAGAATGATGTGTTTGTTCTTTTGACAGGGTTACAGTCACAATGACGAGTTCATTGTGACTCAGCATCCACTTGATGACACAGTCTCCGACTTCTGGAACATGATCTGGGATCAGAATTCCATCTGCATTGTTCTACTTTCCACCGTCGATGATACGGTCAGTGCTCTTAGATATTGTTTCGTTTTTTGCTCATTGGCATAGCAAGCATTGAACCAAACGTCAACCTTTTATTTTTTTTGTTCAGTTTGGCTTTCTTCTAGATTTACTCAGGGTTGGATCAGGTCTTAATTTAGTTAACTTTTGGCTGTTGTCCTAGAAAGAACTTTTTGCAGGTAGTTGGCCCTTTCTGTTGCCCAACAAATAGTGTTAAAGCACTGAATTGTGTACAGAACCAGATTATGCAGTATGTATATTTTTTTGTGTTCCGTTTACGAGAAATATAACTTTCTGAGCATCACTTACTTTAGCCGGTGTTTTTCTCTACCAAGTCAGCCTGATTTTATCTCGGTATAAGTACACTGTTGGCCATAAAAAACGTGGCACTTTACTTTAGTCCATATCTTCACAAAATATTGACCGATTTTTAAAAAATTTTTACTGGCACACTCTGCGGACAATATGCAATAATGCGATTATTATACACGGTGTTTCATAAAAAAGGGACTCCTCTTTGTTTTCTCATAATTCACTCAAACGATGATCAGTTTACACAAAATTTGTACCAGTTGCAGCTGAAGAAATACTGATTTAAAATATTGCAACAAAATATGGCAGTTGATTAAAAATTCTTTGTTAGTCATTGTGAGTTCTGACGTCATAATGTGTCGTAAGTACATCTCAACTGAAGCTGTCAGTTGCTACCCTGTTTTGATAGTGCACTTAATCTGGTTCGCTAATGAACAATGTTTATCGTGTCAGCACTAGGCAGCATGGGGACATGAAATCAGGCGTCTTGCGATCCAGAAATGCAACCATTTTGCAAGCTCGGTGTGCTAGTGCACTGTCTTGTTCGAACATGTGAAAGTCCAACTATCTCCACAGACACGTAAATGCAATTGCTTTGCACGTTTTTGTGGCTGCAACTGTAAAACTTCAAAAATTTGTCATCAGCGAACCAGATTGCTCACTATCGGAGCAGGGTAGCAACTGACAGGACCAGTTGAGACTATCAAGCTTGTACCTGTGACACATTATAGAGTCAGCGTAACATCACAACTAGCAAAGAATATTTAGTCAACTGCCATATTTTGTTGCAATATTTTGAATCAGTATTTCTTCAGCTACAACTGGTACAAATTTTGGTACAAATTGATCATTATTTGAGTGAATGATGAGAAACAAGAAAGTTGAGCTAATGCTCACGAGATGTGCGAAAGCCTACAGCAGTTCCAGTTCAGTAATTTAGCTGAAAATTGGGGGTGTTCACGCTAAGTTAATATACAAATACCAAATCCTCTATCTGGATTGCATAACGATAGTAGTGTGGCGCCACCTTGTGAATGATATAGACTTGTGTTGCAGCCCAAAATCACCAAAAAAATCCATAAGACCCCCTATTTTGATGTTCAAGATGATTCAAGGTTATTGGATTCTGCGCCAATCATGAGCCAGTGTATGAGGACTATTAGTGATTAATAGTGCCTGGGCCCTATCTCGCACTGTTACTGAGATACAGCGACTTATTGGCTGAAAATCGCAAATTTTTTCATCCCCTTCTCATTTAGTGCCCTCTTTCGGGGTGACCCCCTTCGAATTTATGGAAAAGCTTTACAGTTCCTGAAACTAGAGTCTTCCAGGCACCCAACGGTGAAGATTTGGTGATCTTAGCTTGCACCGTTTTTGACTGATCCACCCTTGTGACGGACAGACAGACAGAATTGCGATGGCTAAGATGCACTGAAAGCAGTAGCTGCTTTCGCGTGTAAAAACAAAATGGGGTCCTTTTTTATGACACAACGTGTATATCCCACCGCATGGTAAATGCATTTCTACACTACCTGGTGAAATATAAATGTAAGTAAAAACTAATGACAATAACAAAAATTTATGTAAATGAAAAAACACTTCAGACCAACATTGCGATGAATGATCCGTATGACACTAGACTGTTAGACCTACAGTTTAGTGTCACAC